>Ga0307431_1000610_pt1 | contig 23282 bp, 19 predicted proteins | sample SalMarWE160170MG_FD_202155 | JGI IMG/M metagenome (GOLD analysis project Ga0307431, IMG submission 202155) | Salt marsh sediment microbial communities from the Plum Island Ecosystem LTER, Massachusetts, United States - WE1603-170 | ecosystem: Environmental > Aquatic > Marine > Intertidal zone >...
CCTGAGCGATGGCGATGGCTTTGTTGATATCATCCCACGTGAAGAAGCCCTCATCAACATAATACTGCCATACAGGTTTTACTTTATCGACAAAGAGCTTGCGATCCCCTGTGGATATCGTGTTTGTCTTGAGTCTATCTTTAAGGAAATAGTAATATCCGTTTTCGGAATTGAGCCAGATCGTATCACTGTAAATTAACGTTGCCTGTGCTATTGCATCAAAAACTGACTTCAGATCATCTGGAAGGCTGTTATACCAAGCCGGATTGACATAAAAGGGGTCCGGATGGAGCTGCCAATTAACAACTGAGAGGTATTTCTGAACCTCATAAAACTTCATATCTACGGTGTTTGAAAAAGGATTCTCCTGAGCGTCTACCACCCCCGTTTTAAGGGCCATATAGGTTTCCGTGTAGGCTACCTGTTGAGGACTGGCGCCAATGGCCTTGAAGGTTTTGATGGTCATGTCAATTGGCGGAGTGCGCATCTTCAATCCCTTAAGGTCTGCCGGTGTTTCAATCGGCTTTACATTACTGGTAATATTTCTAAATCCGCCTGCAACTCCCGTTGCAGGAATGTGAAAGCCATTTTTCAAAGCATCTCTATTAATAGTTTCACCCATTGGGCTTCTTATCACCTTTAAGACCTGTTCAGCGTCTTCAAAGAGGAAAGGAAGGGTATAGAGTAAGAATTTTTTGTTCGCCCTTTCAAACAGACCGCCGCGACACCCTTGTACCGTGCCAATTTTCACCATATCCAGTACCTCAGCCTCCTTCCCGAGAACTCCGGAGTGGAAAATTTCTACCTTTATTTTTCCATTAGATGCTTTCTCGAGATGGTCTTTGAAGAAAAACATTGACTTGGTGCGTGGATGTTTTGGTGACTGGGTATTGGCGTACTTAAAGGGGAAAACCTGCTCCTTTGCGTCTGCTTCCACTTGCAACCCAGAGAAGAGCAAACCCCCGGCACAAAGGAAAACAAAAAGAAACAATGATAGCTTTTTCATAACACAACCTCCTTTATTTTTATATTCAGTCCCCCATGGACCGAATAAGGTTAACCCGCGCAACACCACCCTTTATCTACAAGGAATCCGTGCTCGCCCCCGGAAAAGACCCCTCCAGGTAACCTTAAAGAGGGGATTAATGTTTCATAATTCAAAACACTTTTTTGCTATACAAAACATTTGTAAAGGTCTATACTTGAAAAGTCAATATTTTTTTGAACCTTTTTAAAAAAGTTTACGCTTTACTGGTTTTTTTAGGTTAGAGGCCGATCTTCAGAGGAGTTTATCGAGGATAACCGCTTGTGTATTTATAATAATCCTAAATCAGCAGGCATTGTCCTTGACATAAGAGCCTCTTTAGATACACTTACCTGTAATCTGCCAACAAGGAAAGTTGAGAAAGATGATTGTGCAATCCGTTGAAAGGACCTTCGATATTATAGAGGCGCTCTCTCACGAGAAAGATGGGCTCGGTTTAACCGATATTGGAAAAAAGGTGGGATTACATAAGAGCACTGTATTCAGATTGCTCTCCTCGCTTGCGGAAAAAGGGTATATCGATAAAAATCCCAAAACAGCCAACTACCGCCTCAGTCTGAAGTTCATCGAACTGTCCAGCACCTTCCTCAATAACCTGGAGTTAAAGACCGAGGCCTTGCCATTTCTAAAAAAATTGGCATCACTCACTACCCAGGCCGTGTACTTTGCGATCCTCGATGGCTGGGAGGTGATCTACATCGAAAAAGTCGAAACCTTTGAGAGCATTCGAAAATACGACATTATTGGAAAACGCGCTCCCAGCTATTGTACCTCGCTTGGAAAATCACTGCTTGCGGGGCTGACCGAGGAAGAAATCAGGGAACGTTTCCAGGGTATGCCGCTCACCGCATTTACGCCCAATACCATCACTAGTCTTGACCGTTTAATCCAGGAGGTGGATCTGATCAGGAAACGAGGCTGGTCAGAGGACGACGAGGAGTACGAAGAAGGACTCCGGTGCATTGCTGCACCCATCTATGATTACCGCAACTGCGTCATCGCGGCAGTAAGCACCTCCGGCCCAAAAAATATCATCTCCAAGGACAGGACAGGGGCTATATCTCAATACGTGGTTGAGGCAGCAAGGGACATCTCAAAGCGAATGGGATATATGCCTTCAAGGGACACATAAGCCCCTTTTCGCTGTCTTTTCATCGGCCCATACCTTGAAGCAACGTATCAAATCATTTCAGTCGCGCTCGTGAATTCTAAATGGCCATCCTTCGTATCGTGCCTGCCTTATAGAATCCCATTCTGTATGTTCTCGTCACTATGGCTTGGGAGAAAGAAAAAATCTTAGGTAAGCTCTTGCATATTTATCAGGAATGATTACTATTTAATCGAAATCCGGAGCGACATTGAAAGGAGGCGTTAGATATGACAAGGATGTTGGAATTAGTACCGAGGACGAGTAATTGGCTTTCCCTGATGCCTGAAATCGATCTCTTTGACCGCATGTTCAGCGACTGGAGTGTTCCGAGTCTCTGGAGCGAGGAGAAGGTAGTGGTACCCGCCTTTGATATCACTGAAAACGAGAAAGAGTACGTAATCAGCGGTGAGATACCGGGTATCGATCCCAAGGATCTTGAGGTGATACTGACCGACGGTATCCTGAGCATAAAAGGTGAAAAGAAACAGGAGAGCGAGGAGAAGGAAGAGAACTACCACCGCATTGAAAGACACTACGGATCATTCCAGCGGAGCTTCCGACTCCCTGAGAATATTAACAGAGAAGAACTGGATGCGAACTACAAGGACGGTATCCTGAGGCTCACGCTCCCCAAGTCAAAGGAGAGCGAGGTCAAGAAGATAGAGGTCAAAGAGAAGAAGTCAAGCAAAAAGGTCAAAGCCAAAAAGGCGTAACAAGGTAACCTGAACCACAGGGCATCGCCCGAGGCCTCAAGCCGAGGGCACTGCCCTTTTTCTATGTCTGCGATAGAAGAATGGCAATCCCGCTGCGTTCCACTGCCGCCCGTGAACTTCTCGATCAGGTAACTTTTCGTCAGGAGGGCATAAAGGAAATGGTTAGCTCTTGATAAATCGGAAGAAAAGAATCGATTCGAGTTCACGCTTGAAGATGGCCTTAAACCTATACTTAAACCCGCAATGTTGCAGTGCTCCCGATCAGGTGAGAGTAGTTTTATTCTGGATTCACCTTCTTTACCATTTTTGTGGTATATTTTTTTATAAAAATAGCAAAAGATGTACCTCATCTTATGGGAAGGAGGACTATTGTGGCCAAAAAACGCCTTATCCGATTGCTCGCACTATCCGGTTTATGCCTCATCTCCATGTCCCCCCTCTATGGCAACCTTCACTCCGCCGACTTCAATAAAACCTCAGGGCCTCTAAGAATAACCCGTATCACGCCCTCCGGGCAGGATGTACCTCCTGGCAGCCAGATCGTCTTCGAGTTTAACATGGCAGTTGTTCCCGTGGGCCGCATGGAGCGAACGCCAGGGGAAATCCCCATTACCGTTACGCCTGAATTGAAGGGTCAGTGGCGCTGGTTGAATACCTCAAGTTTAGCCCTCCAGCTGGGTGACAGGGAAAGGATGAAGTGTGCGACCAACTACACCATTCGTATTGAGCCCAAATTTGTTTCCTATTACGGCGACAGGATGGAACAAGGGCTTACCCATACCTTTATAACCATGAGGCCACAGATAAGGCATTTCTATTTTCAAAATTGGAAAGCGCCCGGCCACCCCGTTATCCGTCTGGATTTCAACCAGGCTGTGCCAAAGGAGAGCGTTCTCGCCCATGTCCATTTCCTCTCGCTTTCAGATGGACGAAAGATCCCGGTTGTCCAAGGAGAGGAAGTCCCAAGCCGTTACGGCACATCCGTAAATGTCGAACCCGAGGAAGAATTATCCCTGGATGCGGGAGTTCACCTGATGGTGACGCCCGGCATCGCCTCAGAGGAAGGGCCTGAATCAGGTGTTGAGTCACGTACCGTGGTGGCTTTTCATACCTTCCCTGAGTTTCGTTTTCTGGGAATTCAGGGGTATGACAATGACAACAACGAGATTATTCTCAGGCCACACTCCATGCAGCATATCCCATTCAGCCCTTTAAAACCGTTCTCATTGCTATTCTCTACGCCCGTCTCCCCCAGAATGGAAGGCCCCAAGCTCAGGTTCGTGCCCGATCTGGCCGGCGACAGAACTGATTATGATCCCTGGGCGGATACGCCTGATGGTTCTTACTACCTTCAAAGGCCCCATACAAGGGGTTATGAATATAAAATTCGGCTGCCTGAAGTCCTCCAGGCGAACCGGGATTATCACCTTACCAGCGACCCTGATCTTTGGGACATCTTCGGCAGGAGCTTAAAGAAACCCATCGATATCGGCTTTAAAACAAGCCATCGCCCTCCTGATCTGTGTATCAAGAATGATATCTCGGTCCTGGAAAGGAATGAAAACACCCATCTCCCGCTCATCGTCACCAACCTCAACAGGATTGAGGCCAAGTATCGAATGCTTGAGAATCCAAATGATTACTGGTATCTGAGGGATTTCAGCTCTTGCCAGGGTGATTTCAATCCAGACAGGGCCATCTCCGTAAAAACGGATGTGGTTGAGGATATCGCCTATGCCTTTCCCTTTCAGATCAGGGAGATACTCCAAGGAAAAAGCGGCGGGCTTGCCGGTATTCTCCAGGCTGAGCCCAATGTGAGGTCCCGGTGTACCCTTAAGTTCTTCTCTCAGGTCACCAATCTGGCCGTACACGCCAAGCTGGGACATCATAACACCACCGTCTGGGTGACCAGGATGGATACGGGTGAACCGGTAGCAGATGCCCAGGTGGATCTGTTTCTCTACAAACCAACCCCTGCGACCAGCGCGAAGACCGATCAAAGAGGTCTTGCCCTGCTCAAGGGGGCTATTGATATCGATCCATCTCACGTGCTCCTGAAGGGGAGTTTTAATTCTCCATTCGGCGTCATCCGCGTTTCCACCTTGGATGACTCTGCGATTCTGCCACTTGTCCGGCAATTCTCCGATGATGATCACTACTACGAGTATCACGGGTATAATCGCGCCAAATACTCGCATATGAGGGCCTGGGGAACTACAAGCCAGGGGCTCTATAAACCAGGGGATACGATTCACTACAAGATCTATGTCAGGGATCAGGGCAATCGCAGGTTCATCCAGCCGAGACTCTCTTCGTACAATTTGGAGATCGTCGATCCGACGGGCAAGGTTGCCCATCGAGAGGAGAATGTGACCCTTTCCGATTTCGGGTCCCTGCACGGCTCTTGTCCGGTCCCCAAAGGGGCAATCTCCGGCTGGTACCGGTTTAAGCTAAAGGCCAATTTTGGCAAAAACCCGGTACTGCGCCCCCTGCGCGTCTTAGTGACAGACTTCACCCCAGCTCCCTTTAAAGTACAGACCGACATTAAAGGGCAACGCTTCAAGATCGGCGATCGGGTCGAGATCGAAACCGGCGCCCGTCTCCACTCCGGCGGTCCCTACGGCAGGTCCCACACCAGGGTAACGGCAACAATTGAACCCTCCTATTTTCGGTCCGCTCATCCGCTCATGGGAAAATTTCGCTTCCTGGATTACGATTTTGACGACGAAAAGCGCCAGGTCTTCCAGGAGGAAAAGGAACTCGACGAGAAGGGAGATCTCCTTTCAAGCTTTACATTACAGGATACCGGCGTGGTGTGCGGGACATTGATGATTGAGAGCGCAGTGCGGGATGACCGGGGCAAGTATATCGCCTCCTCATCCATGGCCAAATTCATGGGGCGCGACCGCCTGGTAGGCCTGTATCACGAACAGTGGCTCCTCAAGGAGGATGAGGAGACAGAATTCCAGGTCGCGGTTGTTGATGAGAAGGGCCAGCCGGTGAGCGGTACGGAGATCAACGTCCTCGTCGACTATGATCGCGTCACCGGCACACGAGTCAAAGGGGCAGGAAACGCATACCTCATACAATACCATCATGAGCGGGAAAACGTGAAGAGCATAAGGCTTACCTCCCAACCTGAACCCTCCGCGTGTACCTTTACGCCTCAAGAACCTGGTTCCTACTATATCACCGCCAGTGTCAGGGATACCGCAGGCCGATCTCACTCGGTCAGCATCAGAAAATATGCGGCAGGCAAGGGCCGGGTCCTGTGGGAGATGCCGGATGATAATAGCCTTACACTCATACCGGCCCAGGAGGAATATACGGTGGGCGAGAGGGCCAGGTTTATGGTGAAAAACCCTTACCCCGGCGCCCATGCCCTCATTACGATCGAGCGCCTCGGGGTTATGAAAAAATGGACCGAGGTCTTCTCGAACAACACACCCATCATCGAATTCGATATTGAACCCGATTTCGTCCCGGGATTTTACCTCTCGGTAACTGTTCACTCCCAGCGAGTAGACAAGCCCCCGGACGATAGTACTGTGGACCTTGGCAAGCCTACCTGTAGAATCGGCTACCTGGCCGTAACCGTAAATGACCCTTACAAGAAACTCTCGATCGTCGCAAAGGCGGATAAAGAGATCTATGGCCCGAGAGAAAGGGTGATCCTTGAAATGGATGTCTCCGACATCCACGAGAATCATCCCGGAACCGAATTGGCCGTTGCAGTGTTGGACGAGGCCGTCTTGGATCTGATCCAGGGCGGGACGGGGTACTATGATCCCTATAAGGGGTTCTATACGCTCGAGGGCCTGGATATGCGCAACTACAATCTCCTTTTACGCCTTATCGGCCGCCAAAGGTTTGAAAAGAAGGGCGCAAATGCCGGGGGCAGCGGCGGTAAGGTGGATTTCAAGATGCGCAGACTGGTTAAGTTCGTAAGCTATTGGAACCCGGAGATCCATCCCGATGAAAATGGACATGCCTCGATAACGTTCGACTTGCCCGACAACCTCACCGGCTGGCGCGTTTTGGCCATGGCCGTGACCAGAGATGATCTGATGGGCCTGGGCCAGACGCGCTTTGTGACCAATAAGTTCACCGAGATCAGGCCGGCCATCCCCAATCAGGTGACCGAGGGAGACTCCTTTGAGGCGGCCTTCACGGTGATGAACCGGACTGATAACAGACGCCGATTGACCGTAACCATCTCAGCCGAGGGAGAGGGCGTGGAAGCTATCCCGCTCGAAGAGAAAATCGCGGCCGATCCATACGTGCGCACTAAAGTAGGCGTGCGGGTTACCACGGGAAAGAGCGGAGAGGTAATCTTTGCGGTTCGAGCGGGAGACGAGCTTGATCATGATGGCCTTATCGTGCGCCTTCCGGTCCGCAAGAAACAGGCCGTTGAGGCCGCGGCTACCTATGGGACCACTACTGCGGAGCGAACCTCCGAAGGGTTTGAATTCCCCCAAAACATGCGTACGGATGGGGGCAGAGTATCGGTGATTGTCGCGCCCGCAATCATCAGCTCCCTTGAAGGGGCATTCAGGTATATGAAAGAATACCCATACTGTTGCTGGGAACAGAGGCTCTCAAAGGCCGTTATGGCCATGCACTATCTCAATCTCAGGCATTATAGTGCCGCGAGCTTCGAGTGGAAGGATGCGAAAGAGGTGCTCCTCAAGGTGCTTTCTGATGCCCGCTCATTCCAGGCGCCCAACGGAGGTATGTGCTACTATCTTCCCCAAGACCAGTACGTCAGCCCCTACTTGAGCGCCTACACGGCCCTCGCCTTTAATTGGTTAAAGCAGAGCGGATATAGCCCTGAACCTGGTGTGGAGGAAGCCCTTCATGCCTATCTGCTGGTCCTGCTGCGACGGGATATCTTTCCAGGCTTCTTTTCACGGGGCATGTCTTCCACCGTTCGCGCCGTGGCCCTGGCCGCACTGGCACAGAACGGAAAGGTCAAAAGGCACGATCTTGAACGGTATCTGCCCCATGTGGAGTATATGGATCTCTTCGGCAAGGCCCACTACCTGCTGGCAGCCACCTATGTGGAAGGGACGGAGGAAATTCAAACCCGAATCCACGACATTATCATGGCTCATGCCGATGAAACCGGCGGCAAGGTTATCTTTACGGACAACATCTACGGCGAGGACATCAGGGGCGGCTTCGGGCGCATTCTCACATCCGAGATCAGAACCAATGCAGCCGTTTTGAGCGCCATTCTCGCTATGGAAGAAGGTCACACCCCATATACCGGGCCGGGCATGGCCTTTAAGATCGTCCGCTACCTGACCCGGTCTCTGAAAAGCAGGGATCATTGGGAAAACACCCAGGAAAACGCCTTTTGTATGCAGGCCTTGACGGCATTCAGCCGCATTTATGACAAGGATATCCCCTGCTACACGGTGACGGCCTTAATGGACGGAGAGGAATTCGGCGAGGCCTCCTTTCATGATTTCCGTGATCCTTCCGTGGAACTTGAACGCCCGGTCACAGAGGATGATCCGGGCCGTAAAACAGAGGTGGTTCTCACCAAGAAGGGCCAGGGGAGGCTTTACTATGCAGCCCGATTATTCTATTCCCCCTCCCAACTCAAACGTGATCCCATCAATTCAGGCATTGAGGTGCATCGTGAATACTACCTGGAGAGGGACGGAAAATGGATCCTCCTCGAAGACCCTATGCTTATGAAACAGGGGGACCTGGTGAGGGTGGATCTCTTCGTGTCACTGCCTTCGGCCAGAAATTTCGTAGTGGTGGCCGATCCGGTTCCCGGTGGCCTGGAAGCGGTTCATCGGGATCTGGCCACGGCCTCCCGGGTGGACGCGGATAAAGACGCCGGGATCTATGCCGGATCCTCATGGTGGCATAGATACGGGGACTGGTGCGCCTTTGGATATTCCCGCTGGAGTTTTTATCACAGGGAAGTGCTCCACCATTCGGTCCGATTCTACTCCGATTATCTTCCGGCCGGAAATTACCATCTCTCTTATGTAGCCCAGGCCATCGCAGCAGGAGAATTCTCCGTGATGCCTCTCCATGCCGAGGAGATGTATGATCCCGATGTCTTCGGCCAGGGTGTTCCTGGGGGATTGAGAGTGGAAAAATACCGATAGGCGTGATGCGAAAGCCACTTCTGTGAGGTTACGCCACGGATGAGAAACCTTCTTTGCCGCGAGCGGGCATGAGGCATACGTTAAAACCACTGGTGTTGTTCTTCGCTGGCAGTATCTCCTGCATCGGCCTGTTCACCATCCTTACCCTTACCTATGCGGTCCGGCCCCCACCCGGGTCTCTTTCCAAGCCCTCGGAAGGCCAGACCTATGCGGATATACTCGATCGGCACGGCTATCTCCTCTCCCTGACCAAGAAGAACAGGCTCAATCACAAGGCTATCCCCCTCTGGAAGATCCCGGAACTTCTTGCGCACGCCTTTGTCCTCGCTGAGGATAAACGCTTTTATGTACACCATGGCGTGGATTGGCTGGCCAGGGGCAAGGCCTTCCTGGATAATATCAGGGCAGGGAGGATTGCGAGGGGGGCCAGCACTATCACCGAACAGTGCATCCGGATCCTTCATCCAAGGCCCAGGACCTTTTTCACCCGGTGGGTTGAAACCCTGGAGGCCTATCAACTGGAAGGCAAATTTTCAAAGGATGAGATCCTGGAATTTTACCTTAATCAGGTCCCCTTTTCCCATCAATGCCGGGGGGTCTTTGAGGCCTCAGACTTCTATTTTGGACGAACCCTGGATACCCTCAATATCCAGGAAATGTTGGCCCTTGCCGTCATGGTTCGAGCCCCTTCCCTTCTCAGCCCTCTCGTGAAAGGGGATCGTGTAAATAACGATTTACACGGAAGGGTGAGACACCTGGCAGCTAGAATGAAAAAAGCGGGGCTTATCCCAAAGGGTGCACTGCAAAAACCAGAGCCCCTGGACGTAACGAAGATGAAAATACACACCGATACATCTCATTTTGTCAGATATATCAAAACAGCCTTCCCCGAGGAGTATAGATCCCATCCGCGTCTCATTACGACCATTGACGGAAACCTCCAAACCACCTTACATCAGCTCTTAAGGGAATCGCTCAAATATCTGAAAGACAAAAAGGTGCACAATGGGGCTATCCTCGTGCTTGATCATCAAACCGATGAGATCCTTGCCTGGGTGAATGGAAGCGAGTTCTCCTCCTCAGAGGAGGGCAGTCAGATCGATGCAGTCCTGACCTTGCGACAGCCGGGCTCAGCCCTCAAGCCTTTTCTCTATGCCCTCGCCCTCGAGAACGGCCATACGGCAGCCTCCATAATACCGGACATTCCCCTCCTCCAGCCTGTCGGCCATGGGCTGCACCACTTCAAGAACTATAGCTCGCAATATTACGGGCCCGTGCGGTTGCGTTGCGCCCTGGGCAATTCCCTGAATGTCCCCGCGATCCGGACCATCAAGGCCCTTGGCGTAATCCCTTTTCGGAATACGCTCCGCCAACTAGGATTTGAGAGCCTGCAACGGGATGCGGATTATTACGGCGAAGGCCTGGCACTCGGGAACGGTGAAGTATCATTATTCGAATTGGTGCGGGCCTATAGCGTGCTCGCGCGCTCAGAGATCTATCGCGAGCCCAAATTCCTTCTGCCCGATAATCGACACGTGCGAGAGAGGAGAATCTTCTCACCTGAATCATGTTCTATCATCGCCAATATCCTTTCTGACCCCTATGCTCGCCTATTGGAATTCGGAGGATCGGGACTGCTCGATTTCCCGGTCCAGACAGCAGTGAAAACCGGAACATCGACCGATTACCGAGATGCCTGGGCTATCGGCTTTAATTATCGATATACGGTGGGCGTGTGGATGGGGAACCTGGATTATAGGCCCATGGATGAAATCACAGGTTCACGGGGGCCGGCCCTGGTCCTGCGCTCCGCCTTCCATGAACTCAATCAACACCAGAAAACCTCTCCTCTTTTTTTAAGCCGCTCCCTTCAGCAGATAAGGATATGCACCCTATCCGGAAAGCCGGCCTCTCCTGAGTGCCCCCATGTGGTAACCGAATGGTTCAGGAAAGAGCACGTACCGCAAAGGCCATGCAACTGGCATCAAAGGGAGGGGGAGGCCATTGTCACCCGTCTGCCTTACCAATATCAGGATTGGATAGAAGATATTGGACAATATTCCTCAGGATCGGGCTTTTCCATTCTATCTGACGATGGAATGAGAACCCGAGGGGGACATATCCCGCAAAAGGGTCAAAAGGTTGTGGATAAGGCTGGGCCTGGAGTTCGCATAGTCCAGCCTGTTGCCGGCCTGCATATCGCTCTGGATCCCAGGATACCTGACGATTTAGAGAGATTTCCCTTTATGATAGAGGCTTCCTGTCCCATTAAGAGGGTGGAGTGGTTTCTGGATAATGAGCGATTAGCTACTACCGGATCTGGCATCGACAGATATCTATGGTACCCGAACAAGGGTTTCCATACGATGCATGCCAAGGTAACATTACGTGAAGAGCGGAACTATCAAACGCCCAGGATCTGTTTTTGGGTAAAATAGGCCTCTATCTTTGCAGGTTTTCTCTTCCATATTACCCTACATTCCCCTGATCGCCTTCCCTCATTGCCTCGAGCCTCTCGATCCTTTCTGCCGGTGGCGGGTGTGAGTAGTTGAACCACGCATAGATCGGATGGGGTGCCAGGTTGGCAAGGTTGTCTGCGCTGAGCCTGATGAGGGTATCCCTCACGGGCTCCGGTGTTCCCATTAAGGAAACTGCCACATCATCGGCCTCCTTTTCGTATTTCCTGGAAAGCGCCGATCCAAGGGGCCTCAAAAAATAGATCAGGGGGCTCAGGACTACCGGCGCGAGCAGCAGGCCAACGTAGCGAATCTGCTCCTCAAACCCGAAGGTACGGTAGAGAAGCTCCCAATTGAGCATTACCGACAGGATAAACAGCCCTACAAAAGAAAACGCCTCCAGTACTATGAGCTGTTTGATGACGTGCTTCCTTTTCCAATGACCGGCCTCATGGGCAAGCACTGAGAGGATCTCCTGCTCGGGATGAGAAGCGAGCAGGGTATCAAAGAGAACGATCCTTTTTCTCTTTCCTATCCCTGTGAAATAGGCATTGGTGTGTTTGCTGCGCTTGCCGGCATCCATCTGAAACACGCCCTTTACGGTCAACCCCGCCCTTTCCATAAGGCTGGCTATGCTTTGGGCCAGTGCTGTATCGGCTATCGGTTCGAATTTATTGAAAAGCGGCGCAATGAGCACAGGGTACACCCACAGTATCACGAGCTCAAATATTGAGATAATCATCCACGCCAAGATCCACCACGTTGCCTCGAAATAGGACACCAATACCAAGAGCACAACGAGCACGATCCCGCCCAGAATAGCTGATATCAACATCCCCTTAGCCCAATCCGAGAGCCACAAACCAATCGTCCCGGTATTGAAGCCGTACCGCTCCTCGATCACAAAGGCGCCATAGAGATCAAAGGGGATATCGAGCACGTGAGAGAAGATCGCGATCAGGGCAAAAAAGATGAGGCCCCCGCCTATGAAACCTAGGCCCCAACCATTGATTCTATCAACCAACCAGAGAAGCAGCCCGGTGAGCAGGATCGCCAGCAGCACCGCCTGATCGAACAGCCTCGCCACGATGCCGAATCTGGTCGAATCCTCAGTGTACGAGGCAATCTTGGAAAATTTCTCTTCATCCACCACCCCTTGGAAGACCTGGGGGACGGCATGGCGGTGTCGACGCAGCGAGGAGATATTGAGGAGGTCGAGAACAAGCTGAAAGGATAATTGTAAGGCGAAGAAAAAAAGAAATGCGATGAGCAGGCCGTTACACTGAATCACGCCATTCCGCCTCTCTTGCAAAAAAAATTCATATGATGCTGGATTGCACGTGATGTTCCTTTTTCCACCGGATTCCCTCATCGCAGAGATCAACAATCCTACATACCTCGTGCCTCGGCCTCCTGGCTATACAGACTGCCCTGCCGTGCAAAATAAAGAGATTCGAGAAAAGCCTCCATTTCCCTTTTTCTACGATCTCCATGAGGTCGAATTCCACCTTGGTGGCATCGGTGTTTCTGGTCAGGCCTATGAGCCTGCTCAACCTGAGCACGTGGGTGTCCACCACGATCCCTGGAATGCCGAAGGCCTCAGACAGCACGACATTGGCGGTCTTCCTTCCGATTCCGGGAAGAGACACGAGCTCTTCAAGGCTCGCCGGCACCTCCCCATTGAACTCCTCGACAAGCTCAGCGGCGAAGCCCTTAATGGATTTGGCCTTGTTGCGAAAAAACCCCGTCGGCCTGATATCCTGCTCCAGTTCTGCCAGATCCGCTTCGGCATAGTCACGGGCTGACCGGTATTTCCTGAAAAGCTCAGCAGTAACCTTATTCACCCTCTCGTCTGTACACTGGGCTGAAAGGACCGTTGACACCAGAAGTTCCAATGGCCTGGCGAACTCCAGGGCAGTTCTGGCGTTGGGATATTCCGGTTCAAGGATCTCGATTATCCTCTCTACCCTTGCCGTTGCCTCTTCTTTCTCCATATCTTTTCAGCATCCTATCGCTAATTCTACCCGATCTCCGCAAAGCTCTCGGCCTTCTTGTGCAGGCGTAATTACTTGTCTGTGCTGACTGCTATCCCTCTGTAATGGGCTATGGCCACTGATCCTGTATTGTCCGAATCCGACATGAGCCCTATCGCCTGAACCTGCTCCGGTTCTTTTCCAAATAACCTTTTATAGTCGGCGCATACATCAACCGTTTCTGCTATCCACTGGTCCAATGGAGAGTGCTGGTTTTGGAGCACCACGATCTTTGTTTTACTGTTATAGGGGCTCTGGGTTGTCGTTCCCAGAGGCAGCGAGGTGCTCCATACGTACTTTATTGTATCGGGCCTGATAAAAGCCTCGAAAATCACATAGATTGCAGCAGCGCTGTCGCCCGTTTCCTTGAATCGCTCATCCCCTCCCTGGGGAAGCTTTACCACCCGCCACTCCCATTTCAGGTAGGGATATTCACTGAGCTCATAGGCAAACTCCTTGGCTATCGCCACGGCTGAGTTGACGGCATTAGCTTCCAGATAGGCCTCATGGTTCCGCTTCACCCGGTAGACGACACTCCCATCCCCTCCTCGGGACTTCCAGCCCTCGGGGAACGAGCCGTATTTAAAGGACGAAAAATCCTCAACCCTTTGGATCGATGCCGGCTGGCCAACTGATTCAGACACGAGGCCCACCACCGATAAAAAGGCTAAAAGAATCGCTATAATAGCGCTTCGCTTATACATCTTCACCTTTCTTGAATCTCAGACGACTCCGAATCATATAGGGACGTCTGCTTTACGTTAATGGCTGGATAAAAGGGATTATTAGCTCACGTCCTGCAGGAAATCGGGAATATCCTCATTATTGACACCGCGGTCAGAGAAATATGCGATGTCAGAAATCAACCCTGTTACACCCCTGAACCAACGAGAAGGGATCTAGGACGTACCCCTCTTCTTCGCATAGTAGTTCTTCAGATCGATTAACCTGCCTGCATATTCCTTTCGGAAATAAAGCATGTGGCAGTTCTCAATCTCACCAGCCAAAGGCTCCAGATGGGGGGTAATATCGATCCCGAAACTGTTGAGCTTCCTTTTATCGGCTTCATGGATAACCAGGACGCTGTAATAGGTGAGGAGCAGCCTCAATCGATTTTCTCTCCGAAACAGGTAGGCTCGCCCTCCTATGCTATTGATTAAATACCCGGCATACCTATAGGTGATATCGATCGGAGGCGGAAGCCCTTCCCTCCTTCCGCACGTATCCCCTGACATAAGCCACCGGTAAAAGAGCGCCAGGTTCACCTCCATGGCATCCGCTTCATGTTCTACAATCGTCTTTATGAGCTTCAGATCCTGTAGGCCCAGGGTCCTGTAAAGATGGTAGATATTATGGATCATTATATCATAATTAAACCCTTCCCCTGCCGGAACCGGCGGATGTGACGATAAGCTGGAGAGGAGGGTGCTGAAGTGAGGAAACAGGTCTTCCCCCAGCTCGAACTCCTTGATATAGTCCTTCTTCTCCATATAGGAGAAGAATTCCTTGAGTTCTTCGTTTATCCTCTGACACTCATCCTCACGCGTCATTAGCTGGGCTTCTGTTTCCTTTTTCCCTAACACCACTTCGAGGCCCTCTTGCGGCGCTTCAGGGGTTGGCTCTTCCGTAACTGAGGGAGCTTCTCCAGGGCCCCGCGGCTCCACCCTGCTCTCCTGCTGAAAGGCAGGTTTTTCCCCATTGCCCTTCCCAAAATAATGGAAGTAGAAGATTACCAGGCCACCTGCAATAAGGGCAATAACCAGAAGTAATAATGCCTTATTCCCCTTCATTTCTTATCCCTCCATCTCTTCTTCAAGCCCAATCGGTAACTCAAGGGCCACAATCGTCCCATGCCCACCGCTGCTCTGGATATCGAGTTTACCTCGATGATTTGTAACAACCTGATAGACCATGGTCAACCCTAAACCCACCCCTGTAGTCTTAGAGGTCACAAAGGGATCAAGCACGGAGTCAAGTTTATCCTCATCTATGCCTTCCCCTGAATCCTCTACCACAATCCGAATGGCAGAGCCCAATTCCTTTGCCTCGATCTTGATCATGCCTCCTTCAGGTAAGGCTTCGATGCTGTTCTGGATAATATTCCTCAAGGCCCTGGATATCTGCTCTCGGTCCAGGTCAATGGCGGGTAAATGCCCTTCAATGTCAACTTCTAGTCGAATAGCATGCCTTGACATCGTGGAAGAGAACTCCTCAATAATAGTGGTAAGCATTTCCTTTACGTCTATCTTCTGAAAGTGTACGATCTTCATTCCCGCAATCTCTTTCACGTCTCGAACGAGCTTCTCAAGCCTGGAAGTCTCTCTAAGGATGATATCGAGGTATTTCTGTAACCTACTATCCTCGCCCAGCTCGGTCTTCATTCTCATTGCAAAGCCGCCAATTGACATGATTGGGTTTCTGACCCCATGAGCAACCCCCTGGACAAGATTTGCAATGGCTGCGGAGCGTTCCGATCTAAGCAACTGCCTTTGGGTAATCTTAAGTTCCTGCTCGGTTAACTCGAAGCTTTCCTGGAGCCTCTGATACAGCCTTGCATTGTCAAGGGCCACAGAGATCTGTTGCGCAAGGGCGGTTAAGAGCTCGGCATCCTCTTCGGTAAAGGAGTTTCCGTTCTTTTTATTGAGTACTTGCAGGGCCCCTGTGATCCTGCCCCGTATGGCGAGTGGCACACAGATAAGCGATCGCGTGGTAAAGCCCGTCTCCCTGTCAAACCGGTCACTAAACCTGTGTTCTCTTTTCACATCCTCGACGATCATGGGTTTTCCGTTCTGGATGACCCACCCGGCAATTCCCTCACCGGTCCGTAATCTTTTGGAGGTCATTAACACACCCTTCTCGCCCCTCGCCAGCCTCACGGATATATCGCCTCTATCCGGGTTCAGCTCGAACACCGAGCTGGCCTCTGCCTCCATAAACTCCTCGGCTACCTTCATAGCGAAATTGAGCACATCATCTGTGTGGAGCGAGGAATTGATAAGGGCGCTGGATTTGAGAATGGCGGTTAATTCCCTGCGATGGATATCGATGTGGAGCCCTTTGTTCATGTCATTTACAGTGGGATTCATGCACCTTTGCGGTAAAGGCGATTATTCATCGTCAACTTATTTATAATATCCTACCTGAGATCATTGGTAAATTAAAAAACGCCTCACCAAGCTCGATTGCCGAAAACTCCTAGGCGGCATGATCGAAGAGGTGAGAACAACCAAAGATCTTTCGGCCTGTTTTAGGGTTGATGAAGTCATCCACTGCAATCAACAGACGGCCATTGGTCAGGGGATCTGGAATCATGCTCCACAAGGAGCGCCACAGGGTATCCCATGGGAGTTTGTTGGATGCCATAAACGTATAGAAGCGACGTCGGTTGACATTCAGGCCGAAGACAGTATTCATGCACCGGAAAAGGTTTGAGGAGATGGAAGTGGTAAAAGGGATGATGAAGGCCAAGATGGCATAAGAGAACCAGCGGCTACGATCCCTGCCGAGAGTGGTGGACGGAAATGCATTCTGTAGAGGTGTAAGGATATCGTTTACAATAAACATGTCACGTTACTCCTTTCCGATGGGATGTCTAAAAGCTATGAACACATCCTACCATGAAAAGGAATGGGATTCAAGCAAAAAAGTGATATAACTACCTGAAATTATTGGCATATAGTCTGCAGAAAATTTCACATTACGTGCCAATTTCTTGTGCTTCGTAAAAAAAATATCGCGAAATTTGACGTCCACGCCTGAAAGACTTCAAAAACGGTGAAACTTTAATTATTTTACTTGTCAAATAAAAAATGGGTTATCTCTTAAAAAATTTTTATTGAAATTTATAACAATTTGGAATATTCTAAAAAAGAATATAAAATTTGGTCCCTAATGAGCTTTAAAGTATCAGCGGAAAATGCCCTCCTCGCCATACTCATGGCTGGACCCAAACACGGCTATGAGTTGCATGGATACATGTCCGCTCGGATGAATGAATTCTGGCAACTGAGCATGAGCCAGATCTATGCCCTGTTGAAAAGACTGGAACGTGAAGGATTCGTCGTATCGAAGCAAGAATGGCAGGAAAACCGACCTGCACGAAAGACCTTTTCCCTGACCCGAACCGGCAAAAAGAGATTCCTTGCCTGGGTTGAATCACCTGTCCGGCATGTGCGGGATATCCGGATCGAGTTTATGGCAAAGCTGTTCTTTATTCGTGAGCTCCGCCTGAGACGAGGGGATTCTCTTATCGAACAGCAGATCGAGGCGCTGGAGAAGAAACTTAAACCTATCAAAGCTTCAAAGGAAAAGAGCGCCGATCGTTTTGAACAACTCCTCTTTTCCTTCAAGACTGCTCAGACAGCCGCTGTTCTGAAATGGTTGCATGAATGCAGACAGGTCAGGGTGTGATTAGAGTCGAACCAATGATGCAAAAGGATGTAGTAGTGCTCATCAAGGGAGCGGGCGAAATTGCCAGCGGGGTTACGCACCGATTGAGCAGGTGCCGCTTCAAGGTGGTTATGACCGAAGTGGCTCACCCCCTGGCAGTGAGAAGGGAGGTCTCCTTTAGTGAGGCGGTTTTTGAAGGAGAAAAACCGTAGAAGGAGTGACTGCGAAACGCATAGGGTCATGCGATCAGATTCCACAGGTCTGGAATGCGGGCATGCTGCCCATTATGATCGACCCCGAGGCTGCGGTGAAGGACTACCTTAAACCATCCGTTTTGGTTGATGCCATATTGGCAAAGAGAAATGTGGGAACGAAGATAACTGATGCCCCCTAGTAATAGGGTTGGGGCCTGGTTTTCGAGCCGGCATGGATGTGCATCTCGTCGTTGAGACGAAACGAGGCCATAACCTGGGAAGGCTTATCTCGGAGGGAGAAGCGGAGGTAAATACCGGTATTCCTGCCGAGATTCTCGGCTTTTCCGTTGAAAGAGTGCTCAGGGCGAGCAAGCCCGGAAGGCTGAAATGCCTGAGGGGAATCGGGGATTACGTGGATCCAGGGGATATCGTTGCCCTCGTTGATGATGTCCCCATCAAGGGCGTAATCAGAGGGCTCTTAAGGGACGGCTCCGAGGTATATGAGGGAATGAAGACAGGGGACGTCGATCCGAGAGGAACCAGGGAATTCTGCTATTCTATATCCGATAAGGCAAGGGCAATCGATGGTGGGGTATTGGAAGGGATACTGTCTCATTTCAACTGATGAGCTACGTAAATAGCAAGGGATAAGATTTGACATTCCCATCTGCCCAAAGGAAATAATCAGCCTGGTGGGTGCCGGAGGTAAAACAACCCTCATGTTTTCCCTTTCTCGAGAATTGACTACGCATGAAAAGGTTGTCATTACCACTACAACCACCAAGATATTCACTCCATCCTCATCCGATACCCCCTATCTCCTTCTCTCACGAGAACAGAAAGAGATATTTGATTTCATCCTTAAAAATGGCAATAAACTCCGTCAACTTACTCTCGCCTCTGAGAAATTAGCCAACTCTGGTAAACTAAAGGGAATCAATCCAGAATTGGTCTCCCAATTGATTAAACTTGATCCTGTAATCTACATAATTGTAGAGGCAGATGGTGCAGCTTGCAGACCTCTAAAGGCACCAAATCCTGCTTTTGAACCGGTAATTCCACAAGATACTTCTCTGGTAATACCCGTCATTGGTATCGATGCATTAGGTTGTGAACTAAAAGATGAATATGTGTTCAGGTCAGAAATTGCGGCAAAACTGACAGGACTCTCACTGGGTGAAGCTGTTTCAGCAGAGGCCATAGTTACCCTGATTCTTCACCCTTCCGGCATAATTAGGGGAACCCCGGATCAGGCCAGAATCATACCTTTTATTAACAAGATAGACTTACTTGCTGACTTGGCAGAAGCACGAGATTTAGCCTCCAAGATTTTAGGGGCAGGCCATCCTCAGATCGATCGAGTTGTCTTGAGCCAGGCTCAATTAAAACCTCCAGCAGTAGAATTGGTTTTTAATAGGTAACCTATGGAAGATATCTTTGAGGAGATTGTAAGAATCAGATCTGAAGGAGGGAGTGCCGTACTTGCTACAGTAATAAAGACAAAAGGCTCTACCCCAAGGGAAGAAGGATCAAAGATGTTAATAAGTTGTTATCGATGATAGGGCTGAGTTTGCTAATAAAAACAGATTTCCCGAGGCTGACGAGATAGTTGCTGAAGATTTCTCAAGGTATTTTCAAAACTAAAGATCAACAGATCATCCTATATAGTACTAGTAACCAGGGGACATCAATTTGATGAAGAGGTGCTGGAGTGGGCAGTGAAAACAGAGGCATGTTATCTGGGAATAATAGGCAGCAAAAAAAAGAATGACACCATCTTTTCCAATTTACAGTCCAAAGGAGTCTCTAAGAAATTATTAGAAACTGTTCATGCCCCTATCGGACTGGACATTCATGCTGAAACACCTGAAGAAATAGCAGTGAGCATTATGGCAGAGATTATTAAAAACAGAAGAGAAAGGGACCATACAGTCAAAAATTGGAAGGTTTAAGGGTAGAGAAGATGGAAAAATTTAAAATAAAGGGGTTTATTATGAAGATATGCTTAAAGGTATTAGTTACTTTAATGCTAATAGGAACTCTATTTACGTCTTCGGCAGCTAGTGGCGGTGTTTCCAAAAAGGGAAGAGGGGAACCCATCCATATGGCAGTGGAGTTTGTGGATCATGCTGCCAGTGCCCACATATCAAATTATAATGGTTGGTTTGAGGCAGAAGGTTTAAATGTCACCGCCTTTGATAACTACATAACCGGAATAGCCCTAGCTGCTGCCCTAAGCAGGGGCGACATTAATGTGGCCTACGTCTGCCTGATACCCGCTATAAGTGCCTATGCTAATGGCAAAGTGCCGATAAAGGTTGTTGCCGGAACGCATAAATATGGCTATGGATTACTTGTTAATTCCAACAAGGTAAAAACCGTCAAGGATTTAGAAAAGCCCGATATTCGCCTTGCCTGCCAGCGGGAGGGAAGTCCGACAGATGCAGTCATGCATAAGATGATAGAAAAGTATGGACTTGATAAAAATACGATACTGAAGAAAGTTCGCCGCATGCCTCCGCCCAAGGTGCTGCTAGCCCTCAAGATGGGGCAAATAGATGCAGGTTTTTGCCCTGAGCAGTTCCCCACCATGGGCGAGGAATTAGGGTTCAAGGTGTTCCTGACGGCACAGGGCGTCTGGCCTCAGATGCAAGGGAGCGTTTTAGTAGTTAGGGATGCCCTTATAAAAGACAACCCTGAGATAGTTAGAAAGCTGGTGAAGATAACTCAGAGAGGTGTTCGATACATTTATGAACATCCGGAGGATGCGGCGCGAATCGCAGCTGGTTCCTTGACGGTTGCTGGCAAAGAGGTCTTCCCTCTCGAAGTAGGGAAAATCGCTGCCAAATTGGAAATCACTCCAGAGGCTATATTAAGGTCTTTGACTACCAGGATGGAGTGTACCACCGATATTGATCCGGTGCAGGTTCAGAAAAGCATCGATTGTATGGCAAAATTGGGCTACATAAAATGGTTTAAGGCAGAAGATATCCTGGATTTGAGGTTCCTATACAATGAATAAGCTCAAGTCACTCAAACCGGGATGGGGCATATTGCCTATAGCCACATTTTTAGCTGTCTGGGAAATGGTAGCCAGGCTAAATTTATTCCCCGGACATTTCTTCTTCCCCCCTTTTTCCACTGTAGTAGTAGAGTTTTATCACCTCACTGCTAATGGAGTTTTAGGAGAAAATTTTTTGAGCAGCCTGGTTCGGGTTCTGATTGGTTTTTCTGCCGGCTCTTTTGCCGGTTTAATAATAGGAGTTGTGATGGGCTGGAAAGAGTTTATAAATAAGGGCCTAAGTCCCATAATTAGCCTTATATATCCCATCCCGGCCTTGGGCTGGTTGCCACTTCTGATGCTCTGGATCGGGATAAACGAGATGCTGCCAATTGCAATAATATTTATCTGCTCTTTCTTCCCTGTCTGCTATAACACTGCCACTGGTGTCAGGAGTGTGGATAGGAATTTCGTTCAAGCATCAAGGATGTTGGGGGCATCGGAGTTCAGAATTCTGGCCACAGTAGCACTTCCTTTAGCTATACCCACTATATTTACCGGGCTTAGGCTTGAATCAGGAATGGCCTGGCGGGTGATAATAGCCGCAGAGATGGTAGCTATACCCACCGGGATTGGGGCTTTGCTCATGAAAGCTGAAAGCCTGATCCGGGTGGATATCATCATAGTATGTTTAATGGTTTTATCGGTAATGTGTCTCTCTTTTGAAAAGTTCTTTATCTATATGGAGCACAAATTAACTGGCAAATGGAGATAATATGCCGACTATAGATCTCAGGAACATTAGCAATTTTATATGTCGAGCTATAAGCTTAAAGATATTGAGTGGCGAGCTTTTGGTACTTTTGGGACCTACAGGTTCTGGTAAAACGACCCTGTTAAATATTATTTCCGGTTTGACTCCTTATAAAGGATCGGTACTTTTCGATGATGAGCCGATAGATAAAATCTCAGTTGGTAGGAGGGGAATCGGTTATCTATTCCAGAACTTGGCACTATTCCCCCATCTTGATGTAAGGTCCAACATCATCTATGGATTATTGATAAAAAAATTGGGGCAAGATCAGATTGAGGCCAGATTAGATGAAATGTGCAACTTGCTAAGTATCAGACATCTTATGGGCAGATATCCCAAAGACCTGAGCGGTGGAGAAAGGCAGAGGGTAGCCCTGGCCAGGGCAATTGCTCCTTCTCCACGCATACTCATGCTGGATGAGCCTTTTAATAGCCTGGATGTGAAGACTAGGAAGTACCTGAGGATCGAATTTAGAAATATAATAAAAAAACTCGGCATCACAACAATCTTTGTGACCCATGATTTTAAGGAGGCTGAAGAAATGGGCGATCGTCTTGCTGTTATTGACTGTGGTAAATTGGAACAGGTGGCAACACCCCAGGAGATATTCTTTAGCCCTAACGGGGATAAGGTTGCCAATTTTTTAGGATCACCAAATATCTTTGATTGTGATAACTACGAGGCCTTAGGCAACGGGCTGGTTAAGGCAAGCTGTGAAGGGCTTACAATAATAACGGTGTGGGAAGGGGGAAAGCTCAACAAGATTGCAATTTCTCCAGAGGATATCTATGTTAGCAGAAATGAACCGCCCGGCCCTTCTATTAACAGGTTCAGGGGAACCATTGTTGAGGAGGTTTCCCATAACTCTATGGTCACCATAAAGATACGAACTAAGACCAAGGATATCCTTGCCAGGATAAGGAGAGAAGATCTCATTGCAGAGAACCTGACAACAGGGAGCGATGTCTTTTTCATTTTACCCTTGAGAAGCCTGAAAGGAGCGTAGATGAAATCTATCCCCGCCCTCCGCCTCGGTGCAGCCAGTTCAGAGCGTTTTAGGTATGAGAATCTTCTTGTCTGTCTTCCAAGAAGCGTGGGGATAGAGGGCTCAGGGTACTTTTGAAAAACTACCCCCAACGGGTAACAAGGGTTCCCTGGCATGATGACTCCGTTACCTGGGATGTTGATACCCCGTTGGATCTGGAACGGCTGTCAGGGTTGCGTTAAATACGTGGTGCACTATGATTAAGCTGACCATTGAGGAGGCTGTCGGAAAACCGCTGGCCAATGATATCACGAGGATAATCCCAGGCACATCAAAAGGGCCCGCCTTTAAGAGGGGGCACGTGGTTACCA
>Ga0307431_1000617_pt1 | contig 23163 bp, 22 predicted proteins | sample SalMarWE160170MG_FD_202155 | JGI IMG/M metagenome (GOLD analysis project Ga0307431, IMG submission 202155) | Salt marsh sediment microbial communities from the Plum Island Ecosystem LTER, Massachusetts, United States - WE1603-170 | ecosystem: Environmental > Aquatic > Marine > Intertidal zone >...
GGGGCATCCGCCCTTTCCTTCTTTGGCTTCTCGGCAACCATGGCCTCAGTCGTCAAGAGCAGACTGGCGACAGAGACTGCGTTTTGCAGCGCTAACCTTGTTACCTTGGTAGCATCGATGACCCCCGCGTTCATGAGATCCTCATATTGGCCGGTTTCCGCGTTGAACCCGAAGCCGCCCTTCTCTTCTTTCACCCGCTGTACCACCACAGAGCCTTCAAAACCCGCATTGTTGGCGATCTGCCTGATAGGCTCCTCAATGGCACGTTTCACGATGCTGACGCCGAGCTGCTCATCTCCCTCCAGCTTCAACTTCTCGAGCGCTCCCAAGGTTCGCATAAAGGCCACGCCTCCGCCAGGGATGATGCCCTCCTCAACGGCCGCACGCGTTGAGTTGAGTGCGTCTTCAACCCGATCCTTTTTTTCCTTCAATTCCGCTTCTGTTGCCGCGCCCACATTGATCACGGCAACACCTCCGATCAGCTTGGCCATGCGCTCCTGGAGCTTCTCCCGGTCATAGTCGCTGGTGGTATCCTCGATCTGGACCCTGATCTGCTTGACACGCCCCTCAAGGGCATCGCGGCTGCCTGCTCCTTCAACAATCGTGGTGTTGTCCTTGTCTATGTTGACCCGTCTCGCGGTGCCGAGATCCTTCAGGGTAAGATTCTCAAGCTTTATGCCCAGATCCTCGCTGATCACCTGACCTCCTGTCAGGATCGCAATATCCTCGAGCATGGCCTTGCGCCTGTCACCGAATCCGGGCGCCTTCACCGCCGCACATCTGAGGGTTCCTCGAAGTTTATTCACAACCAGCGTTGCCAGGGCCTCGCCCTCTATATCCTCTGCAATAAGCAGGAGGGGCTTACCTGATTTGGCTATCTGTTCCAGAATGGGCACCATGTCCTTCATAGCGCTGATCTTCTTTTCATGCAGCAAGATATATGGTTCCTCCAGATGGACCTCCATCTTCTCCGCGTCGGTCACGAAATAAGGGCTTATATATCCCCTGTCGAACTGCATCCCCTCCACGATCTCGAGGGTCGTCTCCATGCTCTTGGCCTCTTCAACTGTGATCACGCCTTCCTTGCCCACTTTCTCCATGGCCTCAGAGATGATCTCCCCTATTGTTGGGTCGTTATTCGCGGAAATAGTGCCGACCTGGGCTATCTCCTTCTTGTCTCTTGTTGGCTTTGAGAGCTTTTTCAGCTCCTCGATAACGATATCCACCGCCTTTTCTATTCCACGCTTGATGGCCATAGGATTTGCTCCTGCCGCTACCATCTTTGAGCCTTCGCGATAGATGGCCTGAGCGAGTATGGTAGCCGTCGTAGTGCCGTCTCCTGCAACATCGGATGTCTTAGAGGCGACTTCCCTGACCATCTGGGCGCCCATGTTCTCAAACTTATCCTCAAGCTCGATCTCTTTGGCCACGGTCACGCCATCCTTGGTGGCCTTTGGGGACCCGAATGATTTATCAAGCAGCACGTTCCGGCCTCTCGGCCCGAGGGTGCTCTTCACCGTATTGGCCAGCGTATCCACGCCCCTCATCATCTTCTCTCTGGCCTCCATGCTATATTTAATTTCTTTCCCCGGCATAGCTCAACACCTCCTCATATTAGTTATTCGACAACGGCGAGGATATCATCTTCCCGCATAATGATTTGCTCAACACCATCGATGGTAATCTCATTGCCTGCGTATTTGCCGAAAAGTACATGGTCGCCTTCCTTGACATCCAACTGAATTCGTTTTCCATCCTCATCCAGTTTTCCATCAGCAACGGCGATTACCCTCCCTTCCTGCGGTTTTTCCTTGGCGGTATCCGGTATAATGATCCCCCCCGCGGTCTTCTCCTCTTCTTCAATCCTGACTACCAACACCCTGTCCTGCAATGGCTTTACCTTCATCGCGCAACCTCCTTCTTAGTATGTGTATGAAATTATTGTGGAATAAAACCTGATGCCGTAATCCTCTTCCAGAAAAATCCGAAACTTCTTCATGGGTAAGGGATAACTTACTGATATTGTTGATTTATGAAAGATGTGCAAAATTATAATCACCTTTTTTGGATTGTCAAGATCACCCCCCGATTTTTTTATTCGGCACGGGACCCCCGTTCATACACAAGGCCAAGCCCTGCAAGGATGATCTTTCAAGAACTGAACAGAGGTGCTGCTCACCCGCATCGGCGCATACGGCTTCTCTCTTGTCCTGATGCATCGTGAAAAGGCAGGCTCTACGAGAGGTGATGCTGCGAGAGTAACGCCACGATGGGTGCGACGTTGCCATGGAACGGCTCGCTTTTAGGGGTGCATGCAGGGGAGTCGATAACCTTGAGATCATACAGGACCTTCTTCATGATCCCGACCGGATTTTCCCGATACATCCTCAATAGATCCTTGAGCATGGCGGCCAGTTCAATGAGCCTCCCGGGATCATCCTCCCTCCGAATCCCCAGCGAGGCACCTGTTATGGCGCCCCATATTCCCGGCGCGACATTTGCTCCTATGGACACTATTCCGCTCATACTCGGGTGCTCCAGAAACCTGGTTTCATCGCCGTCGTATATCCTGAAATCAGACCTCTTGCGCAGGCACTTCTGATAGTTGTTCGCCCTAGCAAGGGAACCGTAAGAGACCAACCCTTTGATCTCCTCCATGTCTCCCAGCTTCTTAAGTATATTTGTCCTTATATTGGACCTCTTCAACGGTTTATCCAGGATCTTGATCAGCCCGGGATCATTGTGAAGCACAAAGGGATTCCCGGCAAGGGAGGTGATCTTCTCATAGTATTCATACAGCCCCCTGTTGCTACGGTAGTACAGAGGAGAGTCAAGCCAAAAAACCGGCCCCTTGTACGCACATGCACTCATATGATCTTCCAGTGCTGAGAGGATTTCCTTGGTGTCTTCCGAGGATCTCCCGCTTATCCAGAAAAGGATCGGCCTTTGGCCTTCGATCGAGGCCATGGCATGTTCGAGCAGCTCGATCCTCCGATCCAGGTCAAGGGCTCTTCCCTCTCCGATCATGGGGCTTCCCAGCAGTACCCCGTCAACATGGGGCAGAACCCTCTGTAAGAGACTATTCAGGCTCTTCTCGTCAATGCCCCCCGTATCACGGAGGGGTGTGACGAGATCCACGATCAACCCTTTAAGGGGTCTACGTTCCTCCATCAGAACCTCTCTTCCCATCGCCCAAGAGCCCTGTCTCCCTATCCTTGCTCGAGAGCATTGTTCCCAGATTACCGCCGGGGTGGAACCGTTTGAAGTCCTTACTGGTAAAGTGTCTCCTCCCCAATAAAACAACTGCCAGTGCATCTCCCATGGCCAGAGCAGCGGTCGTGCTGGTAGTAGGTGCAAGGCCAAGGGGGCATGCCTCTCTCTCCACCCCCACATCTATAGTGAGGTGGCTTTCCTTGGCGAGAGGCGATTCCATATTCCCGCAAAAAGCAATAATTGTAGTGCCGATATCCTTGAGGTTGGGTATGATCTGTATCAACTCCTTGGTATAGCCGCTGTTAGAAATAGCGATCACGATATCATCGGCAGAAACCATACCGAGATCGCCATGTAAGGCCTCAGCCGGATGGAGATAATGCGACGGCGTGCCCGTGCTGTTGAGTGTTGCCGAAATCTTTCTGCCGATCAATCCCGATTTCCCAATCCCGGCGAGAATGACCCGCCCTTTGCTCCGGAGAATCATCTCAACGGCACGCTCAAATTCCGGCCCGATCCGCTCAACCAGATCCAGGATACCTTGGGCCTCTATCTCCAGCACCTCTCTGGCCTGTATGATTATCCTCCCGCTCTTCTTCATCCGCCTAACCTATAAAAATAATGCCTCTGCACAACCTGAAAATTCTCTCATGTAAAAAAGTCCATCCTCTTTAAGCAGCTATAAGGCATGCAAAGCCCTGGAATCATGATATCAGAGAATGCTCCTTATATCTCCCTGATCCGGTTAAAAACTTTGAAGATGTGCTCCACCTGTTTCTTGGCGGAACCGCTCCGCCGTTTGATCTCCTCCCTGGCCTTCCTTCCTAATCGCTCGTATTGCTCTGGATTGTCCAAGAGCCATGTGGCCGTTTTCACTATCTCATCCCTGTCCCGTACCGTAAAACCTGCTCCCACGCCTTCCAACAGGGTCTTGGCATCCAGAAAATCCTCCATTGAGGGACCGTAGAGCACCGGTTTGCCCCACACTGCTGCCTCAAGCGGGTTCTGCCCGCCGAGAGGCACGAGGCTCCCGCCGCAAAAGAGCACTGTCCCTATACCATAAAGGCCGAAGAGTTCCCCGAAGGTATCCACAATGATACTATCAGCGGATAGATCCTTTTTGGAAAAAGCCGGCAGGCTGCTCCGCAGGTGATAATCCAGATGAAATGACCGAAGGAGCTCTTCTACAGTGCCGCGCCTCTCTATATGCCTCGGGGCTATAATCAAGAGCATGCCGGAATAGCGGGCCCGAAGATCCAGATACGCCTCGATGATGATCTCCTCCTCGCCCCCCCTGGTGCTCCCCGCTATAAAAACCGGCCTTTTTCTGTCAAACCTATACACAGAGGCGGTTCTTCGCGAAAGCCTTGGGGTGGCCTCCTTGACCAAGGAGTCGTATTTCGCATTCCCCCCCACCACCACCCTCCGGGGATCTGCCCCTATGGCTATGATCCGCCGGGCATCCGCGCTGCTTATCATGGACAGAGACGCATAGCTCGCGAGTGCCTCTTTCATCAAAACCCGCACCCGCTTATAGGCATTGATGGACCGCACTGAGATGCGCCCGTTTATGAGGAATGCCGGAATACGCAGCAGCTTGCAGGCCCACAGCAAATTCGGCCAGATCTCGGTCTCCAGGTTTATGAATAGATGGGGTGAGGCCTTCCTTAAAGCACGTCTCGCACACCATACGAGGTCGATAGGGTTATAGATAACGATAGTATCCGGGGGCATGAGGCTTCGTGCGGTCTGCCTGCCGCTCTTGGTGGTGGTGGAAAGGATAATGGAGACATCCCGCCCCCTCTCCCGTATCGCTTCCGAGATTCCCTTGGCAAGTCTTACCTCGCCGATAGATACGGCATGAAGCCAAATCCGAAGCCCGCTCCCTTTCGGAGGTATGAGGTAGGCCGGCAAAAACCCAAGCCTCTCCTTGAGGTGCTGATCCAAAAGGCCCTTGATAATAAGATACAGGAACGCAAAAGGGCAAGCCAGTATAAAAACCAGGATAACCGTCATATTATAAAACAAAAACATCATCATACGTTCTACACATCAATTTACTACACTAATCAGAATAGGTATGATAAAGTCAATCGAAAAAACGCCTTCCCTTGCTGATGCGCTCAATCCCCACCCGTCAGGGATCAATAAAGAATCCACGTACAAAGTATGCGGCTTTGTTTTGAGCCCCAAAAAGGGGCCGAATGGGTGCCCTCAGATCCCGGCATTGATGGAGTAGTGGAGGAATGGAGTGTTGGAGTAGTGCTCTGAAAACCATGAAGATCGTTCCGACATACTCTTCCATGGACACTGTGCGTTGATCGTATCCGCTCCAATTGTTTCCTATACTCCAATCATCCAATACTCCAATACTCCGTGCGAATGAAAGAACCGTAACCGGCAGAGCCGTTGTCTCTGACAAAGCTTAGGATGCATGGTTTTCTAAGAGAAACAAATTCCTATGGCATAGAAAAGACAAATATGGTATAAAAATAGATAAAAATGGTCCTAAGATCAGGCCGGAAAGAGCACATACAACATCTTTAAAGGAGAAGTATATGTCTGGTCATTCGAAATGGCACTCCATAAAACATAAAAAAGGAGCAGTTGATGCAAGAAGGGGAAAGACGTTTACCAAGCTTATAAAGGAAATCACCGTTGCTACACGGCTAGGTGGAAAGGATCCGGATTCAAACCCCAGGCTGAGGCTTGCCATAGCAGCCGCTAAAGCGGAGAATATGCCCAAGGATAACATCGACAGGGCGATAAAAAAGGGAACCGGTGAATTAGAAGGATCGAGTTACGAGGAATTCACCTATGAGGGATACGGACCAGGGGGAGTGGCAATCTTGCTTGATGTCCTGACTGACAATAAAAACAGGGCTGTAGCTGATGTGCGGCATATCTTCGAAAGGGCAGGAGGCAACCTGGGTGAGGCCGGCTGTGTTTCCTGGATGTTCGAGCAGAAGGGCCTCATTGTGTTCAAGAAAGATCAGGTAGATGAGAATAAGCTTTACGAGCTCGCACTCGAGGCGGGAGCCGACGACATTCAGGAGGCAGATGAAGAGATCGAGGTGACCACCAGTCTTTCATCCTTTGAAAGCGTGAAGGACGCCTTTGATAAGGCAGGGCTCCCCTATACCCTGGCAGAGGTAACCATGATCCCCAAGTCGACAATTAAACTGGACGGCAAATACGCCCAGCAGATGTTAACCCTCATGGAAGCCCTTGAGGATAACGATGACGTAAACCACGTTTACGCCAACTTCGATATTCCGGAAGAGGTAATGGAGTCTCTGGGCTAATGCTGGTCATTGGGGTCGATCCCGGCTCTGTGAACACTGGTTACGGCTTAATCAATAAGCAAAACCGGAACCTGATTTATGTGGGGGGAGGAAAGATATCGCCTCCCTCTTCCTTGGCCTTCACGGGGAGGATCCACTATATCTTTCAATCTCTCGTACACATCATTGACACATACCAACCCGACGAAATGTCCATAGAGGATGTCTTCTTTGCGAAAAATGTGAAGAGTGCATTAAAGATCGGCCATGTAAGGGGGGTTGCGCTGGTGGCAGCTGCTCAGCATGATCTCAAGATCTTCGAGTACACCCCCCTTCAGATCAAGCAATCGGTCGTCGGTTACGGCAGGGCAACAAAGGAACAGGTGAGGTCCATGGTCAAGGTTATCCTGCAGCTCGATATCCCGCTGTCCTTGGACGCCTCAGACGCCTTGGCCATTGCCATATGTCATCACAACTGGATCAGGTTTGAATAGGGGCAAAAAAGTATGATAGCGTATCTCAGCGGGACCTTGTTCAGCAAGAACCCCCAATCGGTGATAGTTGATATCAATGGGGTCGGGTATCAGATCTTCATCCCCTTATCCACGTTCTACCGGCTTCCCGATGAAACCGATGCGGTGAGCCTGTACGTGTACACCCATGTGCGGCAGGACACGCTTCAACTATTCGGCTTTCAAACGGAGATGGAAAAACAGATCTTCTTGCTCCTGACCTCCGTATCGGGCATCGGCCCAAGGGTTGCACTGAATATATTGTCCGGGATGGGATTTGAGGAGCTTCTCAGCGCCATTGTAAGGGCGGACTCTGAGAGGATCTCCGGCATTCCGGGCGTCGGAAAGAAGACATCCCAGAGAATAATCCTGGAGTTGAGGGAAAAGGCTTCCAAACTTACTGGAGGAATCGAGGCAGTGCTTGCGGAGAGGGTAGAGATAATGAACCGGGAGATGTACGAGGATGCCTTATCAGCCCTTATCAACCTCGGCTACCCAAGCAAGGCGGCAAAGAAGGCTATCGAGACAGCCTTCCATAAGGATCAGGAGATGAATATCGAGGCCTTGCTCAAAGAGGCCTTAAAAAACCTGATATCATAAACCGATACTGAACGCGACGGGTTGTTGAAAAAGAGAAAAAGATCACGTACTCTAACTATGAAGTCCGAATGAGCACAGGCATATGATGACCATGGAAGATAGAATCACAGATCCAAAGCCCAAGGCTGATGACGGCTCTCTGGAAATCAGCCTCAGGCCGACGAGCTTGGATACCTTTATCGGGCAGGAAGATCTCAAGAGAAACCTCAGGATCTTTATAGAGGCAGCTAAGGGACGCTCTGAGGCCTTGGACCACGTGCTCTTTCACGGGAGTCCGGGCCTTGGAAAGACAACCCTCGCCCACATCATAGCGAACGAACTCGGTGTGCACATTAAGACGACATCAGGGCCTGTGCTGGAGCGTGCGGGGGATCTTGCAGCCATCCTTACCTCGCTGGAGCCCAAGGACGTCCTATTTATCGACGAGATACACCGGCTGAATCACGTGGTAGAGGAGATACTCTACCCCGCACTTGAGGATTACAAGCTCGATATCATTATCGGACAAGGCCCGTCAGCCAAGACCGTCAGGCTCTCCATCCCTCCCTTCACGCTCATCGGCGCTACCACCAGGACCGGCCTGCTCACTCCCCCTCTTCGTGACAGGTTCGGGGTCATTTTGCGCATGGAATTCTACAAGCCGGAGGAACTCAAGGAAGTCGTGTTCCGCTCCGCACAGTACCTCCGCGTGGATCTGGACGAACAAGGAGCCCTTGAGATTGCAAAGAGATCCAGGGGCACTCCGAGGGTGGCGAATAGGCTGCTTAAGAGGGTAAGGGACTATGCCCAGATCAAGGCCCAGGGGGCCATCACCCTTTCCGTTGCTGCAAAGGCACTCGATATCCTCGAGGTGGATGACCAAGGCCTGGACAAAATGGATCGGCAGATCATGCTCACTATTATCGAAAAGTTCGAAGGAGGGCCGATAGGGGTGGACGCCCTGTCTGCAGCCCTGTGCGAGGAAAAGGACACCCTTGAAGAGGTCTACGAGCCGTTTCTCATTCAAAACGGCTACATTAACCGGACACCGAAGGGCAGGGTGGCCACCAATCTCGCCTACCGGCACTTCGGTTTTCCGGTGAGGGAAAAAAATAATCTCAAACAGGAACGACTATTTTGATACTACCTTGCAGCAACTCAACCTGAGCTCGCCGAAAGTCTTGCTGCAGAGTGACTGCGCCCTTGTCTCGGGATTCCCCCAAGAAACAGGAGCCTGTCTTTCTCATTCACAGACCTTCTGAACCAGTCTTCCCTACCCGGCCGACCCTATTATATATTGACTTTTCCCTGTAGCTCTTCTACAAATCAGCATAGCCATCCGAGGTACAATCGGGTGGCTTATCAGGGCTGTACAAAAGGATAGAGAAGAGATGAAGATTATCATAATCGGCGCCGGGGAGGTGGGATTTAATATCGCCCAGAGGCTCTCTGAGGAAAACCACGATGTGGTGGTCATTGAAAAAGATCCGGTCAAGATCCGCTCCGTTCAGAATGCCCTCGATGTGCAGGCCATTGAGGGCTCCGGCACCAATCCATCGATCTTACAGGATGCCGGCATCCAGGATAGCGACATCATTGTAGCAGCCACTGACAACGATGAGGCGAACCTGTTCGCCTGTTTCTACGCCCAGTATCTTACCGATTTCATTACCAAGATAGCCCGCGTGAAAAACCCCGACTACATGAAGCACAGGGAGATATTCAAGCAGGATTCCTTCACCATCGATCTCCTTATCAACTCCCAGTCCGAGATGGTTGCCTCCATACTCAAGCTCACCGAAGTCCCCATAGCGTCAGAGGTTATCGACTTCGTCGATGGGAGAGTAAAACTTATCGGAATCACTATAAAGGAGGATTCCCCGCTCGTAGGACGAAAGCTCTCTTCCTTTCAGGAGTATGAAAACTCCATCCTTGTGGGCGTTATTATACGGGGCGAGAAGGTTGTCGTACCAAAGGGCGAGGATGTGATTCAGGCTAACGACTTAGTATACATGGTCACTCGAAGAGAGGATATCCAGAATATCTTTCGGATCATGCAAATCAGGAGAGAGGGGTTGAGCCGGGTAATGATCGTGGGCGGCGGTGAAACCGGCCTGGCCCTTGCCGAATCCCTGGATGCCACCACAATCAATACCAAACTCATTGAAAAAGACGGCCAGAGATGCCTTGAGCTGGCGGAGAAGCTCGAAAAGGTGGTGGTGCTGAACGGCGATGGAACGGATCGGGAGTTTCTCATCGAGGAGAACGTGGACGAGGTGGATATCATGATGGTGCTCACCGGAGATGAGGAAAACAATGTGCTTATCTCCCTGCTGGGTAAGGCCCTCGGGGCCAAGAAAACGGTCACCAAGATAGCAAAATTGAGCTATATCCCCCTGGTCTCCACGATCGGCATCGATACGGTGGTGAGTCCCAGACTCTCGGCAATCAGAGCAATCCTGCAGTATATCAGAAAAGGCAAGGTCGTGTGTGTGGCGCCGCTCAAAGCCGAGGCTGTGGAGGCAATCGAGTTTGAGGCATTGGAGACATCCGACATTGTCAATACCCCTCTATCCAAGGTCAAGTTTCCGAAAGGGGCTATCGTGGGAGCTATTGTGAGGGAGGAGGAGATTATCATCCCTCGCGGGCACAACATGATCAAACCCCACGACCATCTGATCATATTCGCCCTTAAGGACGCAATACCGAAGCTCGAAAAATTATTCACCGTTAAACTGGAATATTTTTAATGCGCTTTCAGCAGATCTTCCGGCTGATCGGAATCCTCAATTTCTTCCTCGGCCTTTCCATGCTGGCTCCCCTGTGTGTCTCGCTCATCTATTCCGATGGGAGCTTTGCTCCACTCGTTTACTCCATTCTCATCACCTCCGGAAGCGGCCTCATCGTCTTCTTTTTCGCCAGGAGGATCGATTCCTCTTCTCTCAGCCAAAGGGAGGGAATGGCCGTCGTCACCCTCGGGTGGGTCAGCGCCGGGTTCTTCGGCGCCCTGCCCTTCCTGTTTTCAGACTCAATCAGCTCCATCACCAATGCCTATTTCGAATCCATATCCGGCTTTACCACCACGGGCGCCACGATCTTGAGCGATATCGAAGCCCTCCCCAAGGGGCTGCTGTTCTGGAGGAGCCTTACCCAGTGGATGGGCGGCATGGGCATTATCGTGCTTTCTATTGCCATCCTCCCCTTCCTCGGTGTGGGCGGCATGCAGCTCTACAAGGCCGAGATCCCCTCCCCGGTAGTGGACAAATTGCAGCCCCGCATCTCGGAAACAGCCAAGTCCCTCTGGAAGGTGTACCTCCTTATCACCCTTCTCGAGATAGGGCTCTTATGCCTAGGCGGAATGCCGCTCTTCGATTCCATCTGCCATGCCTTCTGCACCATGCCCACAGGGGGATTCAGCACGCTGAACGGGAGTATCGCCCAGTTCAACTCCGCCTATTTCGAGGGCGTGATTACCCTGTTCATGATCCTGGCCGGGATCAACTTCGCGCTCCACTTCAAGTTTCTGAAGGGAGACTTCAAGGTCTTCGGCAGGGACCCGGAGTGCCGGGCATTCCTCCTTATTCTGGCTATTCTGATCCTGCTGGTGACATGGAACACTTACGGCACGGTCTACTCCACGGTTATCGAAGCATTCAGGTATGCAGCGTTTCAGGTGAGCTCCATAATCACCACGACCGGATTTGTCACCGCCAACTACGAACAGTGGCCGGCCCTTTCCCAAATTATCCTGGTTCTGTGCATGTTCCTCGGGGCCATGGCAGGTTCGACCGGAGGCGCAATCAAGATCGTGAGGATCATATTGCTGGTAAAGCATGGGTACCGGGAGATCTTTACCTTGATCCATCCCCATGCGATCCGCTCCATAAAGCTGGGCAAAAAACCGGTGCCTCCTGATGTAGTGAACAGCATAGGGGGCTTCTTGATCCTCTACCTCGGTATTTGTATTGTTGCCGTAATCTTCATGTCCGGGCTCGGCCTCAATACCGTCACATCCTTTGCATCGGTCGCCGCCACCATAGGGAACGTGGGCCCCGGGTTCGGGCTGGTGGGACCAGTCAACAACTACCTTTCCATCCCCGATGTGGGGAAATGGGTGTTGATATTTTGCATGATCCTCGGCCGCCTTGAGATCTATACCGTCATCATCCTGCTCGTGCCCGCCTACTGGCGCAAGTAACCATGAAAGAAGGTGTCTCGGGCATGATTCCTTCCTTCGCACGGAGTGATGCGGATGATTAGAGCATTGGAAAACATCGCAGCAGCTACCCTTTATAAAAAGGCTCATGGAAAAAAGTGTTGGTGCTGTGTTCCCGACTTTCAGAAAATCTTCCTTAAGTTTCAGACCATTACTCCAGAACTCCAGAACTCCAGTCCCCCTTCCTGGAGGCTCCAAACAAAGCTTCGTCCTCTCATCTTCCCTGTTCCTCTCTATCGGGTCTTGAAGAAACTATGAGCCTGGTAACCATCACTGATCTCTCGCTGAGCTTCCTCGGGAAAGAGCTCTTCCATGATGTAGGTCTCCAGATAGAATCAGGGGACAGGATCGGTCTCGTGGGGCCGAACGGCTCAGGCAAGACCACCCTCTTGCGGCTCATAGCCGGCGAGATCGCACCCGACAAAGGGGAGATCGCCAGGGCAAAGGGCATGAGGATCGGGTATCTGCCCCAGGACATTCGCACCGCCCTCTCCGGAAGGCTCCTTCAATCAGTCCTGGATTCCTTACCGGGCAGGATGGAGCTCAGGCAGGAGATCGCCGGGGCAGAAAAGGCCTTGGAAGATTGCAGCAGCAGGCAGGATCAACTAAGACTGGCAGCCCGGCTCGCTGCCCTGCACCAGGAGATGAGCGACCTGGATGTGCGCTACCCTCCCCATGAGGCGGAACGGATCCTCTCCGGTCTCGGGTTTAAAGAAGAGGACTTTACCTCTCCCGTTTCTCAGCTCAGTGAAGGATGGAAGATGAGGGCGGGACTTGCCAACCTCCTCTATCAGCGGCCCGACCTGCTCTTGCTGGATGAGCCGACCAATCATCTGGATATCCCCTCCGTGCACTGGCTGGAAGACTTCCTCCAGGCCTATAAAGGCGCCATGGTCCTGGTATCCCATGACAGGGACCTCCTGAACAGGCAGATCAGCCGGACGATCAGCCTTGAACAGGAGGGCATGAGGAGCTACAGGGGCAACTATGATTCCTTTCTCGCTGCCAGGGAAGAGGAGATAAAGACCCTCGAGGCCCGGGCCAGGCGCCAGGAGCAGAGGGTGCGGGAGGCCCGGAGATTCATAGAGAGGTTCCGTGCCAAGGCCTCAAAGGCCAGGCAGGCGCAAAGCAAGATAAAATTGCTTAAAAAGATGGAGCTCGTGGAATCCTACCGTCCACAGAATACGATCCGCTTCTCCTTTCCCCCTGTCGAGAGGAGCGGAAAAGAGGTAGTGGCGATCAGGGGAGTTGCAAAAGGCTTCCAGGGAAACGAGCTCTACGCAAACCTGAACCTCACCGTGTTGATGGGAGAGAGGATCGCGATCATCGGGCCGAACGGCTCAGGCAAGACCACCTTATTGAGGATTATTGCAGGCGAACTCAATCCGGATAAAGGCGAGATCAGGCTGGGCCATAATGTCACTACGAGCTACTTCGCCCAGCACCACCTGGATATGCTGGGCCCGGAAAAGACCGTCGTCGAGGAGGTGTCAACCAGCGCCTCCGATGACACGGTAGGGCGTGTGAGGAGCATATGCGGCGCCTTCCTGTTCTCGGGCGATGACGTGGATAAACCCATCAGGGTGCTTTCCGGCGGCGAAAAGGCCAGGGTTTCGCTCGCCAAGCTGCTCGTGAGGCCGGGAAACCTCATGCTCATGGATGAGCCTACCAACCACCTCGATCTCATCTCTTCTGAGACCCTGATCGATGCCCTTGCCGACTACCGCGGCACCATGGTCTTTGTCTCTCACAACCAATCCTTTGTGAACCGGCTTGCCACCAAGATATGGGATATACGAGACCGCGAGATCGAGGAATACCCCGGCAGCCTCTATGAATACTACGATCACCTGGACCGGTTATCGGAACCCCCGATCCCTGAAGAGCAACCGGTGCGCACACCCCAAGGCAAAAAAGCCGGAGGGGACAGGAAGGAACAGAGGAGAGAGGAGGCCGAAAAAAGGAAGAAGATTCGGGCCGTACTCAAGCCTATTGAGGACCGCCTCGTGGGCCTTGAAAAGAGGATCGCAGAGCTGGAGAAGAGGCAGAAGGAGCTGGAAGCGCTCCTTTCGGACCCGGAGATCTTTGCTGACAGCAATCAAGGCGTTTCCTACATGAAGGAGCATAGGGAAGTGAGGGAAAAGCTGAACGAGCTCATGGGCAGGTGGGAGTTCGGCCAGGACGAGCTTGAAGCCGCAAAGCGGGAACTGGGAATGTAGTGTTTTTTGGGTTTATCCGTTTCAGAAAACCACAGCCTTTGGGCGTGGTCAAAGACGATGGCTCTGCCAGTCATGGCTCTTTCATTAGCACGGAGTGATGGAGGATTGGAGGATTGGAGGATTGGAAACCATCGTAGCGGATATTCTTCACAAAAAGGTCCACGGGAGACAGTGTTGGTGAGGCTTTTTCCTGACTTTCAAAACCCTTCCTTCAATCTGAGACCATTACTCCAGTACTCCAGTACTCCAACAACCCCGTCATTTGAGGGTACACGTTTGGGCCTTTTCCCATTTCTCCCTTTCCCCGCTTCCCCGTTTCACCCTTTCACCCCGTCACCGTTTCTCAATAGCGTCTCTAAATTTCTCCTGCTGACCCAAGAGGTACTCCCTGTTCTCGGTCGCTTTATCCAGGGCCTCCTTGATGGTCGCCAATGCCTGCTCATAGAGGCCGTTCACGTAGTATGCCTCTGCCAGGGTATCGAGAAAGGTGGGCGATGCCTCTACCTCAACCGCCCTTGTTGCTAAACTGAGAGCCCTCTCGTCATCACGGAGCTCGGGATCGTCCGAGGTGGCCAGGATCCAGGCCAGGTTATTGAGGGCCATGCCGTCATGGGGATCGAGCCTGAGGATATTCTCATAGGCCCACACTGCCTTGGCCAGGTTTTCCCTTTGATGATAGAGCTGGGCCAGAGCCCTATAGATATCCGCATTTTCAGGGGTCTCGGCCAGCTTTCTATCCAACAGGTTCGCCAAGGCCTTTTCCTCAAGTCCGCTCTTGAGGGAACCCGCGTTAAGGGCGAGGCTCAGGGAGACCAGAAGCGATACAAAGACGATCAACCAGAATGCGACACGGCGTGAATGGCGTTTCAACACCTGAGGAGTGTATCTCCAAAGGAAATCAACCCTCTCAGCTATGCTGAAGTGGTGCCATGAGGGCTGGCTGCGGCTCATGCCGCTCCCAGCAGCGATATTCTCCAAAGACATGATGGTGGGTGCGCCATCCCCGACCAGCTTCGCGGAATAGAGATCGGCCTGGCGCTCGAAGTTCCTCATGAAAAAGCCCATGATGTAGCGAAAGTACAGGACAATGGTCAGGATGATCGGCACGGAAAAAACCAGGTAAAAGAGACTCACATGGACCTGATTTTGGCTGCTCAAAAGATCATACAGCCACGGCTGCAAGGCCATCAGGGAAAAGGTGATGTCAAAGAGCCCGAATGAGATAGCCATGTAGCCGAGCACAAAGAGGACATAGAAGAGCAGGTGCTTGTAATGTATGTGGCCCATCTCGTGGGCCATCACTGCCTTGAGCTCCTCTTCGGAAAGAACCTGCAAGAGTGAATCGGTGATCAGTATGTACCGGAACCGCGGCACCAGCCCCATCACCCCGGCGGTCATTATCCGGCCCTCGAGCAGGGGCCAGCGCAAGATTTCCCTGTATCGAAAACCGTGGGTCTTGAAAAAATCCTCTATCCTCTCCCTCTTCTCGCTCCCGGGCAGAGGCGAGCAGCCCCAAAAATACTTGATAAGGGGTGGGAAAAAGATCACCAGCAGGATGAGGAACAGGGCAAAGAACAGGAACTGTCCTGTAGCGCTCTCGTATATCCTCCTCAGAGAGGGCCAGGTGAGCAGGGACAGGATATCGTAGCACAGGGTGATGAGCGCCCAGGGGAATATGATGGGAACATTGAGCTTCACCTGCGAGATGATGTAGCCCCACCTCGTGAGCGGGCTCTTAAAGAAGCCCCGGTAGAGATCATAGCCGAAATACCAGACCGTTGACAGGAATCCGAAGAACACCGCGATCGCAGCGAGGCCCGGTAATATAGACAAGGCGCCGAATCCGGGAATCTTGAGGAGCCAGTACTTCAGATTCAGCAGGTAGAGCGCGATCGCAAAGAATGCGATCGAAAGGATCGAGAGCCTCGCCGTCACCCTTTGATAGGCAGTGCTCAGCTGCCCCTGGCTCACCGGGGCATCGTTGCGGGCGTAAGTTCCTACCAGCCTTGAAAATGCATAGCGGCAAAAGAGGGCGAAAACGATCCAGAGCAGCGTCAGGCCGAGAAAGGATTCCAGAGGGGAGCCCATGAGGCCCTCAGCAGGGACATTGAGCTGAAAGAGCACCACCACTATGATCAGATAGATGATATTGCTAAACATCAGTCTAAAACAACTCCTTGAAGGCGTGAGCCGCCGTGTAGACGCTCCCCACCCCGCTGATGTACTGGGCCACCCTGATTGTTTCTACGACCTCCTCTTGTGTGGCGCCTGCCTTCATTGCCTGATCTGCCAGGGCCCTTGTCCCTTCAACCGTGCCATGGGCCGAATCCAAGGCCATGGCAATGAGGAACTTGATCTTCCTGGGCAGAGCGCCCTCGGCAAGTGCGAACTTGTTCGTCTCCCTGACAAGATCAAGGAGCTCGGGATCCAGTGTTTCGAATGGTTTTAAAGGATCTTCAGCCATTTTCTTCCCTCCTTTTTTCTTTCCGGCCTCCCGCGTGTGTCTATGTTTACCCTGCCTGCCCCGCTGTGCCCCGTTAAATCCCGCAAGAGGGCTATGTAACTGGGGAGTGCCCCGGACCACAATCCTGTGTTCGAGGGGATGACAGAAAAACATAAGAGTCCAAACCCCCTGCCGGAGCTATGGAAATTACTATCCCAGTTCTCATATCCTCTCTCCCTTCTAAAATTTCCTGCTGCTTCCAGCGTGGGATGAACTCAAATGAAACATTGCAATCCTTTCGCCATATGAGCAATAACATGGCGTTAGAGAAAATTGTATCATGATTTTATTCATCTTCGGGCAAACCGGATTTGCTTTTCGGTAACCACGAGAAAAGAGTCCTGGAGCTTGTCAAGGTATGTTTCAAAAAGGCGTGAAAGTACTTCGATCTTTGAGGCAGGCCGCTCATCTTCAAGTCGAAGCAAGATAACACCTCGATGGAGTCTGCCATCTCGATAGACTTTATTTCCGAAGTCCTTGTCATTGGTGATAAGAATCCAGTTTTCCTGAAGTGCCTTTTGAATAATCGCGTTATCATCCATGCCTCTGGCTTCATCGAACACAGAGAACACATCGTGATTGTGACCCCCAAACACGCGGCCACAGCCGGGCCAGTGCACTCGTCAACGAGGAATCTCATCAAGCGGGCTCCGCCGCCAACGGCATGAAGTCTGTGTCTTTTAAAGCTTTAGTCGCAAAAAGAAAGCAGGCACGGATATCTTCTTCAGTGAGGCCTCTATATTCCTCTAAAATCTCTTTTTCCGTTGTGCCGTGGGCAAGAAGATTCAAGATAAAATCGACGGTCAAACGGGTTCCCCGAATGACAGGCTTTCCTGCCATGACTTCCGGATTCAGGCCTATGCGGCCTAGCAATTCTTCGTCGTTCATAGCATCCTCCTTTAAATAGTATAGCAAAATCCTTTGCACCATGAAACAAATTTGATGCTTGCCCTTCTGCCCAATGCTAATGTTTACTCCTCCTGATACTCTTTGCCCCGTTGAACCGGGTTTACCCCGTGAAATGCCGTTTCTTTCGTATTTCACTGGGGTCCCCACTGGGCGTTCAACCGGGGTGAAATCAATCTGTATCCCCTGTTTAACTTGGGGCGAATATAACTGGGATGTGTCCGTGGTTGTCTGTGTGTGTCTGTGGCTAATTTTATCCCTCAATTTCTCCTTGCCCATCCCATGTTTTTATGGTAAAAATTCTCATACATACGTATATAGTTCCCACTATTTTCTCAAAGAAATCATCGCTCCTTTGGAACTGGTACCAACAACAGGATACCATTAAGTCTATTTATCTATGTGAATAACCTGATGGTAATCAAATAGATAGAATCAAGACGCGGGTGAAGTGCTGGTTACATCGAATCCAGTGGACTCACGGCTGCTGAAATATCTTTTTCCATGACGTGGGTGTAGATCTCGGTGGTCTTCACATCCGCGTGGCCCATGAGTTCTTGAAGCACACGGATATTGGCGCCGTTTTCAAGCATATGGGTGGCGAAGGAATGCCGGAAGGTATGGCAGCCTATCCGTTTCGTAATGCCGGCACGATCAACCGCAACCTTGACCGCTTTCTGCAAGCCGGATTCCAGCACGTGATGACGGCGTTCAACCCCGGTGCGGGGGTCCACGCTCCGCTTCTTGGAGGGAAAGACGTATTGCCAGCGAAATTCCTTTGAGGCATGGGGGTATTTCCTGGCCAGGGCATCGGGGAGATACACCTCGCCATGCCCTTGGGCCAGGTCTTCATCGTGAAGATACTTGACCTCTTCAAGCTGGCTTTGCATCTCAGGCTGGATCGAGGCGGGAAAAAGCGTGGTGCGGTCCTTATCTCCCTTGGCAGCGCGCACATAGATAAGGTTTCGTTCAAAATCGAGATCCTGTACGCGCAGGCGAATGCATTCCATCAGGCGGAGGCCCGATCCGTAGAGGATCTTGGCCATTAACAGGTGAATCCCGTGCATGTGCGCGAGCACGCGCTTTACCTCCCGCTTGGTCATAACGACCGGCGGCCTAGGGTGGCGCTTTGCCCTGGTGGGTTCGATCTGCCCTTCAATCGGTAGATCGAGCACGGAACGGTATAAAAAAATTATGGCATTGAGCGCCTGACGCTGGGTTGAGGCAGAGACCTTGCTGTTGGTTGCAAGGTGGCTCAGAAATGCATCGATTTCGGTTTTTCCCATATCCCGGGGGTGCTTTTTGGAGCCGAAATATTTGATATAACGAACGATCCAATCGCAGTACGTCTGCTCGGTGCGGTACGCGTAATGATGATAACGAAGTACCTGACGGACCTGATCCATAAGTTTTAGGTTGGGGTCGGGCCTGAATATTTTATTGCTTTCCATAGGAATGTAATATATCAATAAAATATGGAAATTTCAATGCTCATTTTCCATATTTATATATATTATATAATAATAGATGGATAATTTTCTATTGTATAAGGGCAATATATAGAAAATTTTCTCTCTATACACACTGTTCGCCAAGGAGAGAAGAATGAACATAGCAAGATCACACATGTTTAGTCTCGATGAAGCCGCCGTTGCATACGCACTGGCGGCAGAGCACATGTTTTCTGGTGACGACGTCTTCCTCGATACCAACCCGGCGGTTGTGCCCATCTTTGTCAGCTTGCTATTCCAATCGCTTGAAATCTCAATCAAACACGCTGGAGTCGAATCTGGGCTGTTCACCATGCAAGCGGCACGCAACCGACAGAACCGCTCAGGCCATGGTATCAGAGAACTTGCTTCCCTTGCCGTCGAGAAGCTAGGCGGAAATCCATTCGATCCGATAGTCATGGCAATGACCTTCTCCAACTCAGGAGACCGCTCGTCGCAATTCATCCGCGAAATGATATGTGGAAGCAAGATGGAGAACACGAGAGACGCTTACGCCTCTCGACGCTTGGGATACGGCGAGGTTTACGAAGGAGACTTCGCGCTTATCAACCCTATCGCAGAATGGGTTGCCGCCGTCAAGCAAACGGCACTGAACCTTCCTACAACAATCGACATCCTCTCGCAGTGGCGCTCGTCGGCATCGAAATCGAAACACTTCGCCATATGGCTGCATGAGAGATGAGGCGAACCATGCCATGCACTCGGACGGGAATTACGCTGCGCTCCATTTCCGCCGGTGATGGCCATGTTAGATTTTAGGGAGGTTTAAATGGAAATCATCATAGTCAAAAAAAACACCAAAAGTGGTGAACGCTATTATGCTCATTATTCGGGGCCTTTAAGTTGGCTGAGAATTTTTTGCCCGTTGAACAGAGTAATGATGTCAGGTGCAGATAATAAAGAGGACTGCATTAAAAACGCAAAGGCTGCAATTGCACCTGCACCTAAAACCAATACCACAGTGGTTTGCAGGGTAAAAATCTAACAAGGCAATCCAGCCGACAACGTTAAGCAGAAAGGATTAAACATGAAACGTGTATTTCTTGGGGGAACATGTAATGAAAGCAAATGGCGCAATCGCATGATGATTTATCTGCATGAAGATGGGCTGGAATACTTCAACCCTGTTGTTGACGACTGGGATGAAGTTGCACAGCAAAATGAATTAAAAGAGCGGGAAAACTGTGACTTTTGTTTGTATACCATAACACCGAAAAAGACTGGCGATTATGCCATTGCGGAAGTTATTGATGATAGCAACAAGCGTCCAGAGAAGACCGTGCTTGTACTTTTGCGTGATGACGGAGAATTAAGATTCGATTATAGACAATGGAAATCCCTTGGCGCGGTAGCTCGAATGGTTAAACGGAACGGCGGGCAGGTTTTTGATAATCTTAAAAGCGCTTCGCTGTATATGGCGAAGGCATAATCCAACAACTTTATCCAACCGATATACAGACTGTTTTCTTCACATTTGCATCTTTGGCATTTGGAGCTATGGTATTTGATATGCAGTTTCTAACAAATTACAATTTGTCTCTTATGGGCTTTCTGTTTATCGCATTAGCTCTTTTGGTGAACAGGTCTCACAGCAGAAAAACAAGAGAGAGCCGCAAGTTAATAAAAGCCAACCTCTCATTCGAAATAGATCACAACCTAAATTTGTTGCATGATTTCCTGAAAGAAATTGGAATATCCCCAACAGAACCCGTGACTCTCTCTGATGCATTAGAAAAAGCACGTTTAGTCGTGGCCGAAGATCCATCGCCAGAAAAAGTTCACGCAATCCGTGAAGACTTTTATTTAACCGAACCCCCCATATGGAATTGTAAAGTGTTTGATAATCTAACGTCTTTAAGTTTTTTATCTGAGAAAGAGCAGCAAGATGTGAGACAATTCTATGATAAATTGAAGCTTATCACTTCAATTTATGAAAAACTAAGAACCTCAAAAGAGGAAAGTATTGTTGAGAAACTTGAAAACAAAATAGAAAGCCTCGTAACAGAAATGCTTGATTGGGGCAATCCACTGAAAAACACATAATTCGCTTCAGGTGACGCCAAAAAGCAGCGCACCTGAGCTATAGCGTTAGGTGAAATTATGGCAAATAACAGAATGTGGTTAATACACAAGCCGTCTAGGCTTGGTATAATGCTTGGAAAACGTATGAGATGGGGTTGGTACAAGGCTCCAAAACAAAAAGAAGTGGAACGATTTTTTGAGTATCTTGAAAATAATCCTGAAGGTAGTCAAGACGATTTTGTTTTGGCAATGGAAGATTGTTCGGAAAGTAGTTGTTTTGATAGTTGGCGATATACGGATGAAACTATTGAGGGATTTAAAAAATTTATATTCACCTAACAAGGCAATCCAGCGGACGGCGTAACCGCCGCCCCTGATCTAAACGTTCGCGGCACGCCTTCGGCACGCCGCGAACTGGGCGAGCTGAGCTTCGCTCCAGCGCCTGTCCTCCAGGCCGCCGGAGGCGGCCTTTCGAACATTCGCTGGAGCCTCGCCGGCCTAACGCCGTCCTCGACCGTACGTCGACTCCCGGCGCTAGACCGACTCGGCTCAGCTCGCCCAGTTATCTTTAAGACACGGTGCACTGCGTATGGTGAACCAAACCGATTCTGTCGACCACGCCCTTGTGGCGGCAAGCACTTGGCTGATTGAGCATGGGTTCCAGTTGAACAACAGAGAGTGGGCTAGTTTGATCTGGCTTGGAATCTTGGCGGTGTGCCTCCTTCCGTGGGCTCAGGTGAGGCACGGCCTTGGAACGGTGATTCGGTCGGCCATGTCGCCGAAGCTGCTCATAGTATGGGTTTCCTTTATCATGTGGATTGCACTAATTGTGATTATCGCACAGTGGCAGCGCCTTTGGGACCCGCGACTAACCAAGGATACCGTTGTGTGGGCGGCAACGGCGGGTGTGGTGTCGCTTGCGGGTTTCACGGATGCCCACAAGCAAAGGTTTTTCTCGCGCGCCGTATGGAAGACCGCAGGAATCGCCGCCTTCATGGAGTATCTTGTGAGCCTCAGCGCGTTTCCGTTGCTCGTCGAGATTCTGTTGCAACCCTTGATCTTGGTGTTCGCGACGGCGCCCATACTCGTGAAAGCGCCCGAAGAGCAGCAGAAATGGCAAGGCTGGAGCAGTCGCTTCTTCCTCATTATGGCCGTGGCCCTACTTGGGAATACGGCACTATCGCTGTCATCAGGTTGGGATTCGATTGACTGGCGATCACTTGGCCTGCGCTCGGCATGGCCGGTCGGCCTCGGCCTTTGGGTTCTCCTTTTGGTCTTCGTATGGAGCTTGGTATCCAGCTACGAACAGGCCTTCTTGCGGCTAGAATGGGCACGGCCCGATCCCCAGGGCCGGTGGAAAGCCAAGTCCGGCCTAGTCTTAGGGTTGGGGCCTAATCTCGAGTGGATTCACCATGCCGCCAAGGGCGGGACATACCACATTGCGAAGGCCCAATCTGTGCGGACCGCCTGGCAGGCGTCGAGGGAGTTCAAACACGAACGGCTGGCCGAGAAGAAGGCTGAACAGGCCTATCAAGAGAACCTCATACGATTTGCAGACAATCCAGGTCTAGACGAACACGGTCGGCCTGTCGACAAGCGCGAGTTCCGAGAGACAAGGAACGCGCTGGATTGGCTTAGTACGTGCCAAATGGGGTGGTTCCGCCACGAACCCATTGGTTACAAGCACGACCTTCTTGACAGGTTCGGTGACGATTTCACAAGACAGGGGCTTCCGGTTCCATCAGGAATAGTTATGAAAGTGGCTGACGACGGGACCAAGTGTTACGCATGGAGGCGCACGGTAGGGGGCCATCATTTCGCGATAGGGGCAAATGGTGATCCACCCAACCAATGGCGTTACGATGGCCAGAATCCCCCCACAGGCTTTCCGGGAATAGCTCCGGAGTGGGGCAAATCGCCGTTCGACGACGATGCTTCACCGAACTGGCATGAATAGTAAGGAACGCTTTCTGAGCCTTCAAGATAACAAATCGCTCCAGCCGACCCTCCCTTCGGTCGGGCGGTTGAGCTCTATCGTTCGGCAAAAAATATTTAAAGGTTAAGAATGAAGAGAATAATAATTATAATGTTGATAATATTGGCCATAGGATTGTTCATATCGTGTTCAATATTTACAGATCGTTCATTTGAAAACCCTGATCAAGAAATGGAATACATAATTTCGAATTTTGTAAAGG
>Ga0307431_1000618_pt1 | contig 23156 bp, 19 predicted proteins | sample SalMarWE160170MG_FD_202155 | JGI IMG/M metagenome (GOLD analysis project Ga0307431, IMG submission 202155) | Salt marsh sediment microbial communities from the Plum Island Ecosystem LTER, Massachusetts, United States - WE1603-170 | ecosystem: Environmental > Aquatic > Marine > Intertidal zone >...
GGTGACTGATACCGGAGTCGGTATGGACGAGGCTACGCAGGAAAGGATTTTTGACCCCTTTTTTAGCACCAAGGAGATGGGAAGGGGCACCGGCCTTGGTTTGGCATCGGTTTACGGCATCATCCAGAACCACCGAGGTCTCATCACGGTTGACAGTGAGAAAGGCCGGGGAACCACCTTTACCATCTACCTGCGAGCCTCTGATAAGGAACCGGAAGGAGAGCGGGCGATTCCCGAGGAGTTTGTTAGAGGATCGGGGACTGTGCTCCTTGTTGATGATGAGGAGAGGGTGCTCACTGTGGGGAAAGACATGCTTGCTGCCATAGGCTACGAGGTTTTAACTGCAAACAGCGGCAAAGAGGCCATTGAGGTCTACAGGGACAATAAGCATACCCTTGATGTGGTGATCCTCGATATGATTATGCCCGGCATGGGCGGCAGCGAAACCTATGAGGGACTACAGCAGATTAATCCCGGGGTCAAGGTGCTCCTTTCAAGCGGCTACAGCCTGGACGGCGAGGCAAAGGGGATATTGAGCCGCGGATGCAATGGCTTCATCCAGAAACCCTTTAATATCCATGAGTTATCGAGTAAGCTCCGAGATCTTTTGTAAGCAACAGTGAATAGAGCGGATGGAGAGCAGGGAGCAATCTTTTTTAATCCTGTAACCACGTAAGATAAGCATCGATGAACATATCAATATCCCCGTTCATTACCCGTTCAACATCTCCTACCTCGAGGTTTGTCCGGTGATCCTTCACCAGCCGGTATGGGTTGAATGTGTAAGATCGTATCTGGCTTCCCCAGGCTATCTCCTTCTGTGATCGGTGGCGTAAGTGTTTCTCTTGTTCCTGTTTCTCCTTTTCCAGTGCATAGAGCCGTGCCCTTAGGATCTTCAGGGCCATATCCTTGTTTCTGTGCTGGGACTTTTCGTTCTGGCACTGGACAACGATATTGGTCGGCAGGTGGATAATCCGAACTGCAGAGCTGGTCTTGTTCACATGCTGGCCTCCTGGCCCGCTCGACCGGAAGGTCTCTATCCTGAGGTCCTTTTCATTGATATCGATGGTTATGTCGTCTTCTATCTCCGGCAGAACGGAAACCGAGGCAAAAGAGGTGTGTCTTCTTTGGTTGGCATCAAAGGGCGACACGCGGACCATCCTATGAACGCCATGCTCAGATTTCAGATACCCATACGCAAAAGGGCCGCTCACGGTTAAGGTCACGTTCTTGATGCCCGCCTCATCCCCGGCGAGATAATCAACGATGCTGGTCTTCATCTTTCTGGATTCGGCCCATCTCAGATAGAGCCTGAATAGCATCTCCGCCCAATCTTGGGCCTCAGTGCCGCCCGCTCCCGCGTTGATCGCCATAATTGCGTTTCTTTTATCATCCTCTTCACCGAGCAGCGTTTGAAGTTCATAGCGGGCAATCTCCTCTTCCAGTTGCGATAGCTCATTGTTGAGCTCGATGCGTGAAGCTTCGTCGTGTTCCTCTTGGGCGAGTTTACCTAAGATATCGATCTCCTCTAGATCGTTCTTGTATCGATGCCACTCCTCCAGCTCGTTGGCGATAAGGCCTCTCTCCTGGCTTAGCTCTGTTGCCTCTTCGCGGTTGCGCTGCCAAAAAACGGTATCGGATAGCCTTGTTTCGATTTCCCGTAACCTCTGCTCATGCCTCGAGAGGTCAAAGATGCTCCCACAGATCATCTAATTTCCTGTTCAGAGATACTATTCTTTCGCTCGTCTCCGCGTATTCCATGGTATCAACTCCTTTTTTATCGTTAAGGCCAAGGTAAGCCATATAATCGTTCCCAACAATACTAGTATAGCAAAAATATCCCCGTATAGTGAATAAAATGTTGTATGGTGCTTCCCCAATCGAAGCTCATGGGTTAAAAGCTCCCTGGTAAAGAGCCCGCTCTGTTTCACGATTTTTCCGTCTGACCGGATAAAGGCGCTTAGCCCGGTGTTCGCAGCGCGGGCCATGGGAAGCCGGGTCTCTATGCACCTCAGCACAGCCATGCACAGGTGCTGATAGGGCGCGCTGGTGAGTCCGAACCAGGCGTCATTGGTTACGTTCACTAACAACTCGGCACCCTGGATCGCGAGCTCCCGAGAGAGCTCTGGAAAGATCGCTTCATAGCAGATGAGAGGCCCCACCCGGAGATTACTCGAACGAAGCGTCTTGAGCCTCGTACCGGGCGTAAAATCCCCAGCTGCTGGAACGAGCCGGTGCACAAAGGGGAGGAATCGTTTCAGCGGAACATACTCACCAAAGGGAAGGAGGTGTACCTTATCATAATAGGCGTATTGCCCATTACCATGAAGCAGATACACCCTGTTGTAATAGGAGATGGTGTGGACCTTTGTTTCATAGGCAGGGGAACCGAACAGTATGTCTGCACCGGTTATCCTCGCAACTCGATATACGAACTGAGAGAGAGGGGTGTTGTCATGGAAGAAAAACGGAACAGCGGTTTCGGGCCACACGATAAGGTGGGGTCGAAACGGGGTTGAACTTTGGGAAAGCGTGTCGTAAATAGACATTGTTTTATGTTGATAGTCCTCGTCCCATTTTATTGATTGATCGATATTTCCTTGGGCGATAGCAACCCTGAGCTTTCTCTCGGTCGCGGCGCCTTGAGATGTTCCTTTCAGATGATAGTACCCGTAAAAGAGGGTTAGGCCTACCATAATGACCATGATCACCACCTCTGCTGCAAGAAATTGTTTTCTTTCATGGGACCAATGAAGCAGCAGCTTGTAGAGGACCAGGTTCCCCAGGATAACGAGAAAGGAGATGCCGTACACGCCCGTGATATCCGCTAGTTGTATGAGCGGAAGCCTCAGGAACTGGCTGTAGCCTAAAAGACACCAGGGGAAGCCGGTCAACAGGTGTGCCCGTGCGTATTCAAGCGACACCCAGATGCCGGCTCCCAGGTAAGAGGAGAGCCTGAGCGGGGAAACCTTGGCCAGGAAAAGGGCAAAACAGGCAGGATACAGTGCGAGGTAGACAACGAGAAGCACCAACACAGCAAGGCTCGGGATCAATGGTATACCGCCATAACGGGAAAGCGCCACCACGATCCAATAGAGCAACGTCCCATAGTGGCAAAGACCGGTGATGAGCCCCAATTTGAATGCGTTCAGGGGGGACTGGTCTTGAAGGGCGATGAAAAGGGGCATGAAGGAGATCCATCCGATCCACTCAAGATTGAGCGAAGGGAAGGAGGCAGTCAGCATGAGACCGGAAAGCCCTGCCAGGGCGCCATTTCTTACCTTCATCCCTTTCATGTACGCTCATTCCTCCCTAATACCTCGGGTAAGTAATTACTATAGTACCCCGGGCTTTATTTGTAAAAGGCTTTCCTTTTCTCCTTGAAAGGCACACGCCGCATCCGGAGTGTGGGTGCGAACACATACGCCATATCCATCAGATTGATAAATTACGCTTGACTGTTATTTTGTTTTCTCTTATAAGATATATAAGAGCGGGCATAGCTCAGTTGGTAGAGTACAAGCTTCCCAAGCTTGGTGTCGCGGGTTCGAACCCCGTTGCCCGCTCCAGAGATGTGTTCTGCTCCCTTTTTGAGGTAAGCGATTGTTGTTGTGATGAAGTTCTTACTTTGAAAAGTGGATGGGCCAGTTGGCTATAGAGGGCTTTTTCAATCTGGCAACAATTGAATGAGATTTGAGGGAGCGGGCCTACTGCCCGCTTTTTCTTAGAAGGGGCATTTCCATGTCCGATGCTGAGAGGATCGTGAAGGAGGTTTCGCGCATAGCGGAGTCTCTGTTGCCTGAATTCGGCATGGAGATGGTGGATGTAGAGTTTCGCTTTGAGAGAGGCAGATGGACGCTCAGGGTTTTTATCGATAAAGCGGGGGGTGTGACTATCGAGGATTGTGCCAGCGTGAGCAGGGACTTGGGTGATGTGGTTGAAGGGGAGAACATAATCGATCGCCCCTATGTGCTGGAGGTTTCCTCACCGGGGTTCGATAGGCCGTTACGGAAGGAGCAGGATTTCATACGATCAGTTGGAAGATTGATAACCATAGAGATGGCAAGACCCGTTAACAAGAGAAGGAATTTTACCGGGCGCCTCGCCCATGTCAAGGATGGTACAGTCCGCATCATGGTGGATGATGCGGATCTATTCGAGCTGTCTATTGATGGGATAAAAAGGGCGAGGATCAAGTATGAATTCGCGAATTGATTTTTGGCTGGAGAGCAAAAGATGATTACCGAGTTACTGAGAACCATTGATCAAGTGAGCAGGGATAAGGGAATTGATTCCAAGGTATTGATCGGCGCCTTGGAGGAGGCGGTTCGGTCGGCTGCAAAAAGGAAGTTTGGCTCCGAATATGAGCTGGAGGTGAACTTCAATAAGGAAATCGGGGAAATAGAGGTCTTTGAGTTCAAAGAGGTAGTGGATAAGGTCACGGACGAGAGGCTGCAGGTATCGTTGGAAGAAGCAAGGAAGCTTGATCCGGAATCAGAGATCGGGGACTCCCTGGGCATCAAGATGGACACCGATACCCTGGGCAGGATCGCTGCTCAATCTGCACGGCAGGTGATTATGCAGAGATTACGCGAGGCGGAGAGGGATGCAGTCTATGAGGACTACAAGGACAGGAAGGGGGAGATCATAAACGGCATAGTGCAGCGATTTGAAAAAGGAGCCATTATTGCCAACCTTGGAAAGGCAGAGGTTGAGCTTCCTCCTAAGGAGCAGATTCCCAACGAGAGCTACACGCAGGGCGATAGGATCAGGGCTTATATATACGATGTGAAGCATCACGGCAAGGGCTCTCAAATAATACTGTCTCGAACACATCCCAACTTTTTATCCGCCCTCTTTGAGAGCGAGGTGCCGGAGATTTCCGAGGGAATAGTCAGGATTGTGCAGGCAGCGAGAGAACCGGGGAGCAGGTCGAAGATAGCGGTAGCATCAAAGGATAGGGATGTCGATCCAGTGGGAGCATGCGTGGGCATGAAGGGATCCCGAGTGCAGGCGGTTGTCCAGGAGCTCAGGGGCGAAAAGATCGATATCGTGCCATGGAATCCTGATCCCGCAAAGTTCGTTTGTAACGCACTCGCTCCGGCCGAGATCCTAAGGGTCGTCGTTGATGAGGAAAGCAGGGTCATGGAGGTCGTGGTGCCGGATGATCAGCTATCGCTGGCAATTGGCAAAAGGGGTCAGAATGTGCGGCTTGCATCCCGGCTCACAAACTGGAGGCTCGATGTAATCAGTGAGTCGGATTACAACAGAAAATTGAAGGAGGGCTATACATCCTTGCTCAAGCTCTCCGGTGTCGGCGAAAAATTAGCTACCGCATTATATGAAATGGGTTTTCGATCGGCAGAGGACATTGCGAAGTCCGATTCTTCAGATCTGGCAACCATAAAGGGTATCAGCGAGAAAAAGGCCCAGGAATTGATTCAAGAAGCACTCAATTACCTTAATCAGGAAGGATACGGGGAGGAAACCGCTCAAGAAGAGGAGGAAGTATCCGGAGGAGTTGATGAGCAAGATGAGGGTTTATGAACTAGCAAAAGAACTGCGAATGGACAGCAATGAACTGGTCGAGCGGTTGAAAGACGCGGGTTTCCCCATCAATAACCACATGAGTGCCCTTGATGGAGATGACGTGGACCGTGCCAGGGATTATCTCTCAGGCGCAACGAACGAGATCTTTGAGGAAAAGAGGATAAAGCCCACCGTTATTCGCAGAAGAAAGGTGATAGTTCCCAAGGTTCAGGAGCCAATCGAGCAAGAAGAGCCCATGGTTACCGAGGGGGCAACGCCGTCTCCTGAAGAGGTAGTTCCCGTTGCGGAGGAGAAAGCGTACGGTGTTCTGGAAGAGGCACGAGAGCAAGAGGTGACGGAGGGGCCTCCTGCTGAGGCGGTCCTGGAGGAATCCGAGCCGGAAGTTCAAGTCCCGCGTTCTGGATCCGAATCGGTGAAACATGAGCGTGAGGCGCCGGTTGTCGGCTTGAAGATCGTAAAGAAGAAAAAGGGGAAGCCGAAGACGACCCCGGCGAAGATCATCAAGATGCCTGATATCCCTTTGCCTGAGCCCAAGGAACAAGAACCCGCCGCCCCCTTAGCGCCGGTAGGTACAATACCCTTCACAGAGGAGGCCTTTCGAGAAGAGCCGAAGGGAAAGAAGGGCAGAAAGGAAGAGATCCTCAAGGAAAAGGAGATAGGCACCAGGAAGGAGTACCATAGACGAAAGAAGGAGATCATTGAGAGGAAGGACCTCTATGGGGGGGGCCGGGAGTATGGATTAGGGGCCAGGGGCAAGACAAAGAAGAAGGACAAGTTCGATAGGAAGAGGTTCAAGCAAACCGAGATTACCGTTCCAAGGGCCAGTAAGCGGAAGATCAAGGTTCCGGATACCATAAGCGTAGGCGAGCTTGCGAAACGCATGGGCGTCAAGGGGTCAGAGCTCATCAGGAAGCTGATGGAGATGGATATGAAAGTCACCATCAACCAGACCATTGATTTCGACTCCGCCGCTTTAATCGCGAGCGAATTTGAGTATGAATTAGAGCTGGAGTCCTTTGATGAAAAGCAGATTCTCGCTCAAGAGCAAGACAAGGCCGAGGATCTCACGGAGCGTCCACCGGTGATAACCATCATGGGACATGTCGATCATGGGAAGACATCGCTCTTGGACTACATCAGGAAGACGAGGGTAATCGACAAAGAGGCCGGCGGAATTACCCAGCATATAGGCGCCTATTACGTGAGTATCCCCCAAGGCGATCTTGTGTTTCTCGACACACCCGGGCATGAGGCATTTACCGCGATGAGGGCACGGGGCGCGAAGGTAACCGATCTTATCGTTTTAGTTGTTGCCGCAGATGATGGCGTTATGGAGCAAACGTCAGAGGCGATTGATCACGCGAAAGCGGCTCAAATACCCATCGTTGTTGCCGTAAACAAGATGGATAAGGCCAATGCGAACCCAGAAAAGGTACTGAGGGATTTGTCCAAGTACGGACTGGTATCTGAGGAGTGGGGAGGCGACACCCTGTTCAGCTATGTTTCGGCCAAGTCAGGAGAAGGGGTAGATAAGCTGCTTGAGAGCATCCTGCTTCAATCGGAGATCTTAGAGACCAAGGCGAACTATAAGAAGCCGGCCAGGGGTACGATTATCGAGGCGAGATTGGATAAGAATAGGGGCCCGATAGCCACCCTTCTTATCCGCAACGGCACCCTCCACCAAGGAGATTTCTTCGTGTGCGGAGGGAGCTTTGGAAGGGTAAGGGCCATGCTTAATGATCGGGGTCAGAAGATTGTATCCGCCACTCCGTCTATGCCTGTTGAGATCTATGGTATTTCTGACGTTCCCATGGCGGGCGATGATTTCATCGTTGTTCCCGATGAAAAGATGGCGAAGTTGGTGAGCGGACACAGGAGGAGCGAGGTCTCTTCGGACGTGGCGAAAAGACAGGAGGCGGTTCGGTTAGAGACCCTCTTTGAAAGGATCACGGAGGGTGAGGTAAAGGAGCTGAATATCATAGTGAAGGCCGATGTACAGGGTTCCCTTGAGGCCCTCCAGGATAATTTGGTAAAATTAAGTACCGATCTCGTTAAGCTCAAGGTCATCCACCGGGCAACTGGGGCGGTGACAGAAAGCGATGTGATGCTCGCCTCCGCATCCAAGGCGATCATTATCTGCTTTAATGTGAGGACAAATCCAACGGTAACGGCATTGGCCGAGAAGGAACACGTGGATCTGAGGTTCTATGACGTCATCTACAAGGTTATCGAGGATGTCAGGTCAGCCATGACAGGACTTCTCGAACCCACGTACAGTGAGACTATTGTGGGCCGGGCAGACGTAAAAGAGGTTTTTCACATCACCAAGGTGGGAACCATTGCCGGCTGCTATGTCACCAATGGCAAGGCTGAGAGGAGCTCCAAGGTCCGCCTCTTGAGAGAGGAGGTGGTCGTATACGATGGGGGCATTTCCTCTTTAAAGAGGTTCAAAGAAGATGCAAAGGAGGTGCCCGCGGGCTTTGAATGCGGTGTGGGATTGGAGAACTATAACGATATCAAACCAGGTGATGTCTTGGAGTTTTATTCCCTAGAGGAGATAAAGGCGGAGCTTTAAGGTGGTGGTGGGAACAGCGAGGATTTCACTCTATATCCAGGATAGCCACTCGCTTAAGGAGAAGAGAAAGATCGTAAAGAGCGTCATCGCAAAGGTGCAGCAGAGGTTTAATGCATCGATTGCAGAGGTCGACTCCAATGATAAGTGGCAGATGATAGGGTTAGGGATCAGCGTGGTAGGAAATGATAGACGATTTGTGAATTCAGTCCTCGACAAGATCCTTGCCTACGTTGATTCACTGTATCTTGGGGAAATGATCGATTCTGATATCGAGATCGTGAATGTTTAATTTCTCGTTGCCTGTCCCTGGTTGCTCGTTGCTCGTTTCCTTTGAGACAGTAGCCGGTGACGAACAATGAGTAGTGAGAGTTCATCATGCTTGCCGGTGCCAGATCTCACAGGATTGGTGATCAGATTTTGAGGGAGATATCGAGCCTCCTGTTGTTCAAGGTGAGGGACCCGAGACTAGGAGGCATTATTACCCTCACCGAGGTGACGATGAGCAAGGATTTGAGATATGCCTACGTCTATTACAGCCTCTTGGGTACGGATGACCAGAAAAGGGATGCTCAAGCGGGTTTTGAAAGCGCGAAGGGGTTCATCAGAAAGGCCGTAGGCGAGAGCCTCCATTTACGGTACGTGCCGGACATTCAATTTCGATACGATACATCGCTTGAACAAGGGCAGAAGATAGAGAGGCTTTTGGAAGAAGTAGGCTCCAGGCCGGATAATGAGTGAGGCGATATCCAAGGTGTGAATTGATAGGGGCATGAGAACAGATAAGCGCCAACACGATGAGAATCTCTGGGGGCCGCTGAGGCCCAGGGACTTAACTCGTGTTGTGGACATCCTGAAAAAGGGCAAGAGCTTCTTCATAGGCAGCCATGAGGATCCCGATGGAGATGCAATCGGCTCTCTCTTGGCCCTGGGCGAAGCGCTCAGGCTTTCAAGAAAGCGGATCGTGCTCTTTAACGAAGGCCCTCTCACGGATACGATGGCCTCCATGCCGGGTATAGAGAGGGTGGTTGATGCCATGGATCACGGAACAAGGTTTGATGCCCTTTTTATCCTTGACTGCGCCACGCTTGAGAGGCTCGGCAGGATTTCTCTTGAGCTGGGGGGCAGGGGATGCCTGATTAACATAGATCATCATGAAAATAATACCCAGTTCGGCGACCTGAATATCGTCGACGGAGACAGTTCATCTACCGGCGAGATTATCTACCGATTGATACGGGCTGCTGATCTTCCTATGAACGAGAAGATAGCGGAGGGCATATTCGTTGCGATACAAACAGATACCGGCTCGTTCAGGTACCATAATACTACGAGAGCGGCATTCGAGATAGCAGGTGAGATGTTTGATTGGGGGGTTGACCCCTGGAGGATTTCAAGAAAGGTCATGGATAGCTACAGTGTGGATAAGCTCCAGTTCCTGGCCGCTGCTCTGAAAACCATTGAGGTGTACCACGAGGGAAAGGTAGGACTCATGACCATCACGAGGGAAATGTGCTCTGCGTGGGGAGCCGATCACTTCGATGTCGAAAGGTTTGCGGATTTTCCTCGGTATATTGCCGGGGTGGAGGTGGCTGCTCTCATTCGAGAACGTGAGGAGGAATGTTACCGGTTCAGCCTGCGCTCAAATGATTCGGTAAATGTGGCTGACCTCGCAGGTCATTTCGGTGGAGGCGGCCATCCAAGGGCAGCAGCCTTCACACGGGAGGGCACCTTGGACTCGATAAAGCATGAGTTTCTCAGTAAGGCCCTGCTCTTTTTAGATAATGTCGATAATGAGCTATACTCAGCACGCGGCAATCCATAAGTAGTGCACCGAAAGGATCATGGGCAATGGAGCATGGGGGAGGGATAAAGAGCGGGATCGTGCTCGTAGACAAGGAATCCGGACCGAGCTCGTTCCAGGTAGTGGAACGTCTAAAGAAGCTCACAGGAGCGAGAAAGGCCGGGCATGCAGGCACTCTGGACCCTTTCGCTACGGGGCTCTTACTCGTTCTCCTGAACCAGGGAACCAAGCTTTCCCCCTTTTTGATGACCCAGGATAAGGCATACAGGGCAGCGGTCAGGCTCGGGATTGAAACGGATACCGATGATGCAACAGGCACGATACTAGGGCAAAGAGATATCGGCAGTCTTACCGAGAGGGTCATCGAGGAAAGGATCCAAGGCTTTGTCGGCACTATCACGCAGATCCCTCCTCGCTATTCGGCCGTACATCACGAGGGAAAGAGGGCATATGAGCTGGCGCGAAAAGGCGTGGAGTTTGTCCCTCGTGAGAAGGAGGTGAGGATTACCTCTATTGCCATACTCTCGATCGATCTCCCGGTGGTCTGGATTGAGGTAGGTTGCAGCTCGGGGACCTATATAAGAAGCCTTGCCTCGGAGCTTGGAAGGCGGTTGGGCACGGGAGCACACCTTGCTTCATTGAGAAGAATGAGGAGCGGGCTCTTTCATGTCGGTATGGGCTATACAATCGAAAACCTTGCCAGGCATGCTGCCAATAGTACCATCGAGGAGGTTATAATACCACTCAAGGACGCCGTTGAGGGAATGAGGGAGGTGGAAGTATCCCGGACATTGGTTAGAAGGATCAGGAATGGATATATGCCCCAAAGAGGAGATCTGGGCCAGGAGAATGTCTTCCTACCCAAACCCGGGTGCTACTGTAAGGCCGTCAAAGGGGAGGAATTGGTTGCGATCCTGAGGGAATCCATCGATGGATATGAGGTGAGCAGGGTTTTTACATGACCGATACCATCGTCATATGGCTGAGGGCACCACGTGCACGACATAGGACGTAAGGCCCACGGTGTATGGCCCGCGGCCTTATGCCTTTGGACTGACATCTAGTCACGAATACCATTCACAATAACGAAGGAGGAATAAACGTGGTATTAACGAGCAAGGATAAGCAGGGGATAATCGATAAGTTCAAGATTCACGAAAGGGATACAGGTTCATCAAAGGTTCAAATTGCGCTTTTGACCAAGAGGATAAATGATCTCACCGAGCATTTTAAGACCCACCCCAAGGACCATCACTCGAGGAGAGGGCTCTTAAAGATGGTGGGTCAAAGAAGGCGTTTTTTAACCTATCTCAGAAAAAAGGATCCTACACAATATACAGATCTTATCCAGGAGTTAGGCCTGAGAAAGTAGAGGGAAAGAAGAGATGATAAAGAATGTAACGAGGGATTTTAACGGAAGGACAATAAATGTGGAGACTGGCAGAGTCGCAGCGGAGGCCAATGGAGCCGTGGTAGTAACCATGGGCGAGACGGTTGTATTGGTCACGGTGGTCTCCACTGATCAAACAAGGGAAGGTATCGATTTTCTTCCCCTGACCGTTGATTTTCAGGAGATGTCATATGCAGCGGGGAAGATACCGGGTAACTTCTTCCGCCGGGATATGGGCAGGCCAAGCGAAAAGGAGACTTTAACCTCTCGTCTGATCGACAGACCCCTCCGTCCCCTATTCCCCGATCACTACAATTTCGAGACCCAGGTGATAGCCAACGTGTTGTCCTTTGACAAGGAGAACGATCCCGATCCTCTCGGCATCTTGGGTGCCTCGGCAGCGATCACCCTATCGGATATCCCGTTCATGGGCCCTGTTGGGAGTGCTCGAGTGGGTAGAATCGATGGCAGATTCATCGCATTTCCCACCCTTGCGGAACAGGAAAAGAGCGACATAGACCTCATTGTGGTAGGAACAAAGACGGCCGTGGTGATGGTAGAAGCCGGGAGTAAATTCGTCTCGGAAGATGATATGCTCGATGCCATATTCTTCGGACATGAGAGCTTGCAGTCCATAATCGATATGCAGCTAGAGCTGAGAGAGGTAGCGGGAAAGGAGAAGAGGAGTTTTCTTTCACCCGAGAGGGATGGGAACCTGATAGAGAAGGTGGCCGAAATAGGGGAAACCCTCATGAAGGAGGCATTATCGCAACCAAACAAGACCTCGAAGCAGAAGAAGAAGGCCGAGGCCGCCAACTCCATTATGGAGGCATTGCAAGGGGAGTACGGAGAGAGAAAGGGTGAGATAGAGGGTGCGATCCACGAGCTCGAGAGAAGATTGGTGCGGCATATGGTATTGAAGGAGGGGCGAAGGATAGATGGCCGTTCCTTCACCGAGGTCAGGCCTATAGAATGCTTGGTGGGTGTGTTGCCGCGGGTTCATGGATCAGCGCTGTTCACCAGGGGGGAAACCCAGGCCCTGGTAGCCACCACCCTCGGTACTGAGAGCGATGAGCAAAGGATAGAATCAATCTACGGAGATAGCTTCAGAAGATTTACCTTTCACTATAATTTCCCTCCGTTTAGCGTGGGCGAAGTCAAAAGATTGGGAGCTCCGGGCAGGAGAGAGATCGGTCATGGAGCCCTGGCACGGAGGGCACTCCGGCCCGTGTTAACAGAAAAGGAGGACTTTCCCTATGCCATTAGGGTGGTCTCTGAAATATTGGAATCAAACGGCTCATCATCCATGGCAAGTGTCTGTGGGGGCTCCCTTTCCCTGATGGATGCGGGCATTCCCGTAACAGCTCCCGTGGCAGGCGTGGCCATGGGCCTGATCTCAGAGGAGAACGAGGTTGCCATACTGACCGACATTATTGGCGATGAAGATCACTTCGGTGATATGGATTTCAAGGTCACCGGCACGCGGACCGGAATCACGGCGCTTCAAATGGATATCAAGATCGATGGGCTCACCAAGGAGGTGATGGGAAAAGCGCTGTCTCAGGCAAGGGAGGCAAGGCTCCACGTCCTCGATGAGATGGATAAGGCCTTATCAAGTCCCAGGCCGGAGATATCCAGGCACGCTCCGAGAATTACCGTTATAGAGGTGAGGCCCGAGAAAATAAAAGATGTCATAGGCCCGGGCGGGAGGATGATCAAGCACATTACCATAGCTACCGGTACCCAGATAAGCATTGATAATGACGGCAAGGTCTCTATCGCCTCTACAGAGAGCGAGGGTGCGCAAAGGGCTATAGATATGATTAAGGACATAATCAAAGAGGCGGAAGTCGGGAAATTATATGAGGGCAAGGTTATAAAGATTGTTGATTTCGGGGCTTTTGTGGAAATCATGCCGGGCACAGAAGGCCTGGTACATATATCTCAGCTTGCTGATGAGAGGGTGAGGAAGGTTACCGATATCCTCAAGGAGGGCGATGAGGTATTGGTGAAGGTGATCGACATCGACAGCAACGGAAAGATACGGCTTTCCAGAAAGGCAGCGCTGGGGCACAGCAGCGATGAAATATAGGAAGACATTTTTCGACAATGGAATCAGGCTCATTACGGAGCGCGTAGCGCACGCGAAGTCGATATCGATGGGTATCTGGGTCAACGCAGGCTCGAGGGATGAAGATGAGAATGGCCGCGGGATATTCCACCTCATAGAGCATATGATCTTCAAGGGCACCAAAAGCCGGTCGGCAACGCAGATCGCAAAGGACCTGGACGCCATCGGCGGGTTTTCCAATGCCTTTACCAGCAAGGAGCAGACCTGTTTTTACGGAAGGGTTCTCGATAGGCACCTCCCGTTTCTCATCGATCTTCTTTCCGATATCTTCATCAATTCCGTCTTTGCGGAAAAGGATCTTGAGCTCGAGAAGTCCGTTGTGCTCCAGGAGATTCACATGATGGAGGATACGCCCGATGAGTATGTAGGGGTCCTGTTCGACGAGGCCTTCTGGGTAGGAGATTCATTGGGCAGGCCCATTATGGGCACCAAGGAGAGCGTCACCGGCATTGTCCGGGATGATATCCTGCGGTATATATCACGATTTTATTCCCCCACGAGAGTAGCCATAGCAGCTGCTGGAAACCTCGATCATGACCTTCTGGCTGCCTCATTCAAACCGCTCTTCGAAACCCTTTCCCCAGAGCTGATGAGCGCATCCCCAGCCCGATCGACTCCCTCAAGCAAGCCATCCGTATCCTCCTATCCCAAGGAATTAGAACAGGTACACCTGTGCTTTGGTGCCCGGGCATCATCGCTCTCGGCAAGGGAGCGGTTTGCGGAGACCATCTTCAACACCTTGCTCGGGGGGAATATGAGCAGCAGGCTCTTCCAGGAGATCAGGGAGAACAGGGGACTTGCCTACGCTGTGTATTCCAGTCTCAACGGGTATATCGATACGGGCATGATAAAGATCTATGCTGGTACGGAAAAAGAACAGATCAATAAGGTGCTGGAGCTGATTGTTCAGATTATAAAGGGCATTCAAAACGGGGATCTGGATGACGGCGATCTCGCCCGGGCCAAGGAATACCTCATGGGCGGCATCTTGCTCGGCACGGAGAATAACGATGTCTTGATGACGAGGTTGGCTAGAAACGAGTTTATCTTCGGGAGATATGTCGGCCACAGGGAGTTGCTTGCTGAACTGAAAAAGGTATCGCTCGATGAGGTGGTGGAGGCGTCAAGGAGGATCTTTTCTCCGGAAGGTATCTCGTTGACTGTATTGGGTCCTGTAGAGAGGGATCAGATAGCAGTGGATCCCATCAATTTCTAGGCAAGGCTCAAGGCCTCGATGGAAGCGGACACCCAAGAGGCATAGTGGACCTAATGGAATTGGAGCATTTCTGATAGCAGGCAGTAGGCAGTAAGCAGTTGGAGAAGAGAGTGGTCCCATGAGCGCTTACTGCCTACTGCCTACTTTTTAGCGATTGTCCATGAAGAAAGGTTGTCGGTGATGCTGAAAAGTGCGCATTGAACCCTGGAGCATAGAAAGACAGCACGTGGATCGAATCATTATCAAGGTAAAGAGGTTGGATAACAACCTGAATTTGCCGCTGCCAGCCTACCATTCCGATGGATCATCCGGGCTTGACCTCTGTGCAGCAGTAGAGAAAGAGCTCATCCTGAAGCCCGGAGAAATACAGCTTATCCCAACCGGTCTCTCCATCTCCCTGCCGCGGGGTTACGAAGCACAGATTCGGCCGAGGAGCGGGCTCGCCTTGAGGCATGGCCTCGGATTGGTGAATTCCCCGGGCACGATAGACGCTGATTACCGGGGCGAGATCGGGCTGATCGTCATCAATTGGGGAAAAGAGCCCTTCACCATTCGCAGAGGTGATCGTATCGCCCAGATGGTTATCGGCAAGGTGTACCGCGCTCAGGTTGAGGAGGTAGATGAGATCGACCCCACCGCAAGGGGGGAGGGGGGGTTTGGCCATAGCGGCATCTAATCCCCATGTATCACATCGTTTTCGACCACTGCCGCCCCTGGCTTGTAGCCTTCTTGAACTGATGTTCCATCCAGCTTGCGGATAATCGAGTTTGGATGGGCTCTCTCATATTCATCAAACAGCTTTGCCCACCTGTCTTGCGTGTCCTTCTCGAGCGAACTCCAGGAGATTCTCCCCGAGCACTTCGGATACGTGGAACAGCTCAACCACAGCCCCCGGCCCCCCCGGCGAAGATTCAAGGGCGCCCCGCACTTGGGACACGGTATGTCGGTGAGCAACGGCGGTGGCTTCGGGGCTATGAGATGTCCCTTCTTGTCGAGCTTCAGGCTCCCGTCGCAGTCCGGGTATCTGGTGCAGGACAAGAATGGCCCGAACCGGCCCTTGCGCAACACCATCGGCGCCCCGCACTTTGGGCACGCCACCTCGGTCTGCTGCGGAGAGAGGGGATTCCCGTTCCGGTCTATGGGTGCTGAGAACTTACACCTGGGATACCGTGAACAGCTCAGGAATCGACCTCTGGTTCCAAAACGATAGACCGTAGGACTGCCGCACAAGGGGCAGGTATAGGGTGAGGCCTGAACCTCAGTCTTGACATGCTCCATTTCCCTATATGCGCTGTCGAGACGATGCTTGAAAGGCCTGTAGAAATCCTTGAGCATCTGTCGCCAATCGGCATGATTTTCCTCGATGTCATCCAGTTGCAGTTCCATATTGCTGGTGTAGCTGATCCGGAGGATCTCAGGGAAGGCCTCGATCAGTTTGTCGGTAACGATTGTGCCCAGATCGGTTGCGTAGAAAAGGTTCTTATTTTTTTGCACGTACTTTCTGCTCTGAATAACCTGAATAATCTGAGCGTAAGTGCTGGGGCGACCGATCCCCTCGGATTCGAGCTTCTTAATCAGAGAGGCCTCGGTGTATCGAGGAGGCGGGGAAGTAAAATTCTGGATTGGGTCGATCTGAATTGCTGCCAGCTCCTGCTGTTGAGATAAGGAGGGAAGAAGGACATCCTCGGATGTATGCGGCAGGCCGGCCACTGCGTAATACCCATCAAAGACGAGCACACGGCCGGTAGCCCGAAAGACCAGGCTCCCACCCTCAGCAATGCCGGAGATCATGACCGTGGTGGAGTCCCATTGGGCATCGCTCATCTGACATGCCGCAAACCGTTCCCAGATAAGCTTGTACAGCCTGTAGTGCTCCTGCCTCAACGATGAGCGAATGCTCTCGGGCGTTAGCTTCACATCGGTGGGTCGGATCGCCTCATGGGCCTCTTGTGCTGCCTTAACGGACGTGGTGTATACGTTTGGCCTCTCTGGCAGATACTCATGACTGAAATGGGAATCGATATAAGCCCTTGCCATTTGAACCGCTTCAGACGAGAGATGTGTGGAGTCGGTCCGCATGTACGTAATGAGCCCTACCGAACCCATTCCGTGGACATCCACACCCTCGTACAAGGATTGTGCTATGGACATCGTGAGATGAGGAGGAAAGCCAAGTTGGCTGGATGCCGCCTGCTGTAGCGTACTGGTGATAAATGGCGCAGAGGGGTGCGTTTTGGTCCGTTTGCCCTGAACCGATGTCACCCTCCAGGCAGGACCCCCTGCCAGGTGACCCTTCAACCGTATCATCCGTTGTGCGGGCCCCTTGGCCGTGAGGTTTTGTGTCTCGATTTTCTCATCAACCCTGAAGCCCGCGCGTGTCAGGGCTGCCATGGTTGCCTCTGTATCCTTTGCCTCGAATTTTTGGCCATCGATCTCCACCAGATCCGCAGCGAGGCTATGGTGCTCAAGGAGCCAACGGTTTTTTTCCCGGGCCGTTCGTGTATCGGGCTTCCCCCTTTTCTCCTCTGCCGGTGGTTTCTCGAGCCATTTCTGCCATCGCGTTCCAATGGAGCCGGCATTGTCCAGATCAGTGGTGAAGTAGCCCATCACCTTCCAGTACTCCTCCGGGATGAATGCCTCGATCTCTCGCTCCCGATCTACTACCAGGCGGGTTGCTACAGATTGTACGCGGCCGGCGCTTAATCCGCTGCCCACCTTTTTCCATAGAAGCGGCGAGACCTGGTAGCCAACGATACGATCCAGGATACGGCGTGCCTGTTGAGCGTTGACCTTGTCCATATCGATCGCACGAGGATTGCGGAAGGCCTTGTCGATCTCACCCTTGGTGATGGCATTGAATACCACCCTTCGGGCATCCTCTGATTTGATCCCGAGCGCCTCTGTCAGGTGCCATGCAATGGCCTCTCCCTCACGATCAAGGTCCGTGGCAAGCCAGATGCCCGATGCATTTTTTGTCGCCTGTTTTAGTTGTTTGACTGTTGCCGCTTTCTCCTTGATGATCTCGTAGGTGGGAGTAAAATCGTTATCGAGATCAACGCCGGGCACGGGGTTCCTGGAGCCCTTTGGATTTTTATCCGGGAGATCTCTCACGTGACCTACCGAGGCAGAGACCACGAACTGGGGACCTAGATATCTATTGATAGTCCGCGCCTTGGCGGGCGACTCTACAATCACCAATTGTTTCCCCGCTGCATCAGGGACATGCGGGGATCTTCTGCTGCGCATGGTTGTTTTTTTCTCAGCCATCCTTGTTTGATACCTGTGAATACCTCTGCTTGATCAGTTTCAAGAAACCGTGAACATCTTTCCGGGCAGCTGCTTGATCACTCCCTTGAGCTCAAGTCCGGTTAGGATGCTTGCTACCTTTGCTGAATCGAACGTACTTGATCGCACGATATGATCTATATGGATTGGGTAGTTGCTAAGGATATCAAAGATCCGCCTTTCGTCTTCTTCCAAAGGGGGTACGGCCGGCTTTTTCGCCGGCAGCCCATGTCCTGGCGAGGGGGAGATTATCCCAAGCTCCTGGAGTATGTCATCAGCATTTTCCACGAGTTTGGCCCCTTGCTTAATGAGAAAGTGGGTTCCGGTGCTCTTAAAGGATTCGATGCTCCCGGGTACGGCAAAAACCTCTCTGCCCTGTTCCAGGGCAAGGGAGGCAGTGATCAGTGATCCGCTTCTTCGAGAGGCCTCAACAACGACGACCCCCTTTGAAAGACCACTGATTATCCTGTTTCGTATAGGGAAATTCCTCCCCTCAGGCGGGGTTCCAACGGGAAACTCAGTGATCACCGATCCATGATCCGCAATCGAGTGATATAGCTTGACGTTAGAGCCCGGGTATATCACATCTATACCGGAACCTAACACAGCAACGGTAGAGCCTTTTGCTTTTAAGCAGCCCCAGTGAGCCGCAGCATCGATTCCCATCGCCATTCCGCTGACAACCGCGATATTTCGCATGGCAAGGCCGTGGCATATCTCCTCGGTCACCTTCAATCCATAGTGGCTTGGATTCCGCGAGCCTACTACTGCGATCATGATTTTTTGTAAGGGCAGATCGTTTCCCTTTATGTAGAGCAGGGGAGGTGGATCATGAATTTGTTTGAGATCCATCGGATATGAGGAATCCACGATCCTTATGAGCCTTGCGCCGATCTTTTTAATTCTCTCCAGCTCTTCGTGGGGATCTCCCTCCCATTTATTCGAGACAATCCTCTTTGCTGTTTCAGCTCGTATCCCTTCTACCTTGAGGAGCTCATGGAGCCCTGCGTTAAACACATCCACCGGATCGCCAAATCTATCGAGAAGGCGTCTGTACGTGATGTTACCCAAATTGGGAATCATCTTGAGCGCAAGCCAACTAGATGTGGGATCAGCCCAGTGTTTCATAGAGAAGCATAGTGCGGATGTTTTTGCTGGAATATAATCAAAATACTACAGAGTCAAGTTTTTTATTGTCCCACTCGGGGATTGAGAGAAAAACCCTCGCCTTTAGGCGAAGACGTTCGTATGCCCGAAAGGCAGGGAAAACCGCAGAATACCCGCCTGCCTGCGGAGCGCCACGGATATTGAAACCATGACCCAGCAACCGCAAGCACTTGGTGCCTATGCCGAACCTAGGCAAAGGCATAGCGGGCAGGTCGAACAAGGAATATCGAATCTCCAAGTGATCCCTTGGTAATTCTGCGGTTCCTTGTTCGCTATTCGATATTCAATCCACGGTCTTTCAGGGATGGCGAGTCGAATTCATTCGACGAAGCCATGTCAGCCCGCCAAGCTGCCGGCTTCAGTCGGTAGTAATTGACTTCGCTCTGGAAAGCCACGTTCTCTGCGCATGGTCAGAGACGATGGCTCTGGCAGTCATAGTTCTTTGCTTCGCACGGAGTGATGGCCCGCCCTGGTGCGACTTGTTGAAAATACACAAATGCAAAGCTTATATTCTATGGCAGCAACCTTTACTAAAATGGTCCCTTTATATAGGTCTGGGCCAGGGAGTATTGGATGAGTGGAGTATTGGAAACTATAGGAGCCGATATATTCCGTAAAGAGGTCCACGGTAGAAGCTATTGGTGTGATCTTTTTGACTTCCAAAACTCTTCCTTCAATTTGAGACCATTACTCCACCAATCCATTATTCCAATACTCCAATACTGCCGCCCCTGTATCTGAGGGCATACGTTTAGCTCCCTTCCAAGGGATTCCACACAAGGCCGATTTTTCTAAGCATGAATTCTTTATTCGTCCCTTATGGATTGGCAATCCTTATGGTATGATAGAATGTATACGGCGGATGGAGAAGGGGGATTGTCTTGCCTGAAAACGGGTCTTCCATAACCGGGAGCCTCAAGGATGAGATGCCACGAAAGGGGGTTCATCTTGGCAGCGGGATTCTTATGGCCGTTGCCTATTGGTTTTTTGAAAAAAATGTCCTTGTTTTCATCCATCTATTTTTCCTTCTCGGTATCTGGTTTCTTGAGCTCCTGAGGCTTAAGGGCGCCATTCAGGCGCCATTCTTGAGGAATCTTGAGAGACAGAGGATTGATGAGTTCGTAAAAAGTCAACATCGGTGTCATTGCGAGCGACCTGCCCGCCACCTGCCCGCCATCAGCTGCGCTTCAGGCGCTGGCAGGCGGGTGTGAGTCCGCAAGGCGAGGCGGGCGGGAGCGAAGCAATCTCCTTCAATGCAAGTACTTGAATTTACGAGATTGTTTCGTCGTGGAGTTTATCCTGAGCATAGCCGAAGGACTCCTCGCAATGACAGGTGAAAAGACTTTTTACGACTTTGTCAGGATTGGTGCCCACGCATTTTTCATGCTCGGCACATTGATAAGTATTCTGGTATTTGATCGGCAGATAGCGATCGCATCGATCCTTATGTTGACGATAGGGGATCCAGCGTCAGGTTTGGCTCAGCGATTCAAGGGGGCGAGCCGGGACTCCATAGAGGGCCATACGGCGGTTCTCAAGCCGCCAGGTATTATCCTGATCATGTTCATCACCTCATGGTTGGTGGGCTACCTTTTCCTTGGCTCCCTTGCAATCTCCCTATCGGGAGCGATTGGCGCTACACTGGCAGATGGCCTGCGGCTAAAAGTAGGGGACAGTATTATCGATGATAACCTCACTATACCGCTGTATGCAGGTTTTTTTATGAGCCTTGCGTCACTGTGGTAGATGTCTGGCAGCACTTTAGATCTTTGAAATTACTCGGTGTATGGGCATGGAGATGTCTTTTTCTGTACGCTTATTTACCGAGAAGCGATGGATTTGAGGAACAGGGGAATGCCTTTTTTGCTATGCCCTTATTAAGCTTTGACATTTGTCCCGAAAAACCGGATGAATCCGCTCCGCATACTACCTTTATAGGTTGGTTGCCCTTCGGCCTTGAGCCATTCGGCCTTGAGCTCATGGCCGAGAGGCAATTCATCCCGTTTTTCGGGACCGTGCAATGCCTTTGATTGAGAGGGCATAGCAAAAAAAGACATGCCCCTGTTCGCTGCAAAAAAGACACCTCTATGCCCATGGGTCTCACCATGGGCACCTATTTGGCCTTCAGCAATGGGCGGGAATAGTTTTAAAGGGCTAAGATGGTACGATTTCTGAAGGTTCACACGATCAGGCTGCGGACGCTTCAGCAATGGGTGCATTACCGTACCCAGACCGGTCATATTCCCCATCCACCTGATACGGGCACGGCAGCGCCGGTGATAAATGAGGCATCATCAGATGCCAGGAATGCAAGCACCCGGGCCACCTCCTCAGGTTCGGCCATACGTCCCAGGGCCGTATCAGCAAGTATCTCCCGTTTATATTTTTCAGACATAACGGTCTCTATGGTCGGGGTCCTGGTAAGGCCGGGCAGCACTGCATTAACGGTAACCCCATCCTTCCCGCATTCCTTTGCCACGGATTTCGTCAAGCCAATGATCCCTGCCTTTGCAGTTGAGTAAGCGACCTCTCCTTTGCCGCCGATAGCCCCATACACGGAACTCACGTTGATGATACGTCCCCATCCTGCTCTGCGCATACCGGGAAGCAGCATCTGGATAAGGAGCAAGGGGACGGTAACATGAATGGCCATAACCTCCTCAAAGCCTTTTTTGTCGATCTTATCAGTGGTGCCGGGCCGGTCGAATCCGGCGTTATTCACCAGGATATCTATCAGGCCGGTCTTCTTTGCTTCACGGGCAGCATGACGAAGCTTCTCGAGGTTGGTCAGATCCACCACATGATCGGCAGCCTTGCAGCCCATCTGTTTCAATTCACGAACAACCTCTCCAAGGGTCGCGGGGTTTTTATCCCACACGATGAGCTCCGCCCCTTTTGCTGCGAAGGCAAAGGCGCAGGCCTTGCCGATGCCCTGGCCGGCACCGGTGATCAATGCGATATGGCCATCAAGCGACATCTCTACCGTGCAATCTCTTGAAATGTTGGAAGCAGTTACTCTAAGGGGCAGGTTGGTAAACTCGATAATCTCTTGAATGGTGTTTGCCAGAGCACAGGCCTGATCTTCACACCGTTGCCGAAGTCTTTCGATGACCAGAATACCACGCCGGCAGAGGTGTTTTTCGTGGTTGCAAGAACAAGGATGTTGGCAAGAATATCAGGGGGCAGGGCAACGCTCTGTTTCTTCTCAGGATGCGACTCCCGTTCCTCTATAACCTCGAATATGTTACCCCTCCTGACACCTTCCTCAAACCCGCTGCCAATATACACCACAGAGTATTGACCGTGGAGTTGTAAGTTTTCCTTCGCGGCGATCACATAGGCAGTGAGATCACCGTCGTATGGAAGCGGGAGTACACAGGGAGAGACGGCATGATACGGCATAAGAAGATCATCTCGGTTGATAGTCATGAATGACTCTTGTATCCTGCCGACACAATATCCCTCCTTGACCTCTTCAACCATGAGTACTCCCTTAAAGGAGTGGACGTATCCGTATTTCTCCTTGGTCAATGGATGTTGGATAGGTTTCGAGATGTCATATACGGTAAAGGTATCTCCAGGCTTCATATCTTCTTTATACATTGTTACGTACACGGCATCCTTTTCGCCTGTCAGCACCTTGTCGGGCTCAAGATCGAAGATCCTTCCCCACGGCTCAATGGGATTCTGGCGGAGAAAGCCGAGGGCCTCTACATTGGTGAGGCTCGTGACATTTATTCCCCGTATTTCCGTGGGCTTCTCAGGCTCCTGAGGTAGTTCCGCGGGCTTTTCTGCTTGAAGGGCAGCCTCCTGTTTCACGGGCATGGGCGTTTCTTCTTTTCCGTATTTAAAGAGGGTGATCACATCGCCGGGCTTAAGCCAGTGAGGATTCGTGATGAATTTATTCATTTCCCAGAGCTCAGGCCAGAGAAAGGGATCGCTGTAATACTTCTCGCAGATTGACCAGAGCGTATCACCCTTCTGAACAACATGGGTAATCACCTTTTGTTCTGCACGTATCGAGGGAGGAAAACATAAAAA
>Ga0307431_1000619_pt1 | contig 23122 bp, 31 predicted proteins | sample SalMarWE160170MG_FD_202155 | JGI IMG/M metagenome (GOLD analysis project Ga0307431, IMG submission 202155) | Salt marsh sediment microbial communities from the Plum Island Ecosystem LTER, Massachusetts, United States - WE1603-170 | ecosystem: Environmental > Aquatic > Marine > Intertidal zone >...
GCCTCTTCCAGTGCGCCACCTGCGAGTTTGGCCAGGCTATGGATGATGAAACCCAGCGCAAGCTAGCCAAGCTAAACGCCCGGCGCGAGGCACTGCTCAAAAAGACCGCCTAGCTAAAGGGCTATAACAATAGAAACAAAAAGGGACAGGCGTTGTAAAAGGCGCCTGCCCCTTTTTATATTATCCCCTCCCCCTTTTAACAGTGCTCTTTCTTCCCACCCACCCACCCTCATAGGGGTTTCACCCCTCTAAAACTCCCCAAGTTTAGCTTATTGCAGAATCCAATAAAAAGGGATTCAATTCTGTACGATTGAAAATAGCCATTTCGGGCTATAAGTAATATCACTCTTTCGGGTAATTGACAACACAGAATAACAGTGGTATATAATGAACATGGACATATGCCCATTGACACAGTCGTGACATATGTAACATAATATTGACCGTGGTGTTGCAGTGTTTTGACAAAGATGGTGTCGGAATAACATGCACAAATGATAATTGGAACAACCATATTGTGTCAGAACATCCCGAAATGAGAGGATGTGAAGCACATGTTAAAACAACAATTGAAAGCCCCTATCGTATCTACCAAGACCCGCGGCATCCTAAAAGGAAAATATTATACAAGCCCTTTATATTGCCCAAACCTTTTCACACTCAATACCTTCGGGTTGCAATTGAGTATAGAAAACCGAGATTTAGGGCTCTACGGGGATACGTTATTACTGCTTTCGCCTGTTCAGGAATAAGAAAAGGAGATATTCTGATATGGGAACAGCAGATATGACAAAGATGAGTAACTCCCAAATTGATTTTACTACCATAGAAAATGTCAAGCATTTTGACCTCATATATCATGAGGATGAAGATGTGCTTTTTGCCCGACCTAAAACTGCTCGGCCTGCGACCTCGTTGGATTGGGACGGGGAGTTCTGGATAAGAGTAGACCCAGAAACCGGCGAAATAGTAGGATTTGAAATAGATGATTTCGAAGCGATATTTCTAAAGAAACATCCTATTTTAGCTAAGGCTTGGCAAGAAGCGAAACCCATGTGTCGTACGAAAAGAACTGAGAAATATGAAGATGCATCTTGGGAATCTTTTCTGCGGATAATGTACGAATTCCTAATGCAATTCTTAAAAGAAAATCCGATCCAACCTACTCTCGGTATGGCGTAAATAATACCCACTTAATACAATTCCTCAGCGTATTAAGAAAAAGCTATAGCCCCTCTTAAACACCCCTGATTAGCCACCCCCCTTCTCCCCTTGCTTGTGACCCCAAACAGGGGCGTGATATAATTTTGCCATGAAGGTCAAAGATTTGGGGGAGTTCGGGCTGATTGACCTGCTGGCTAAAATGGCAGCCGGGCGGGACGAACGGCTCATCATCGGCATCGGCGATGACGCCGCCGCCTGGCAGGGTGACGCCTCAATACAGCTGGCAACCGTAGACTCCTTCATTCAGGACGTCCATTACCCCTCAGGCATGGCTTCCTGGCAGGAAACAGGCTGGAAATCGCTGGCGGTCAACCTCAGTGACATCGCCGCCATGGGCGGCTTGCCCCGCTACGCCCTGGTGTCTCTAGCCCTGCCCCCCGAAACCGAACTGGACGATGTCACCGCCCTCTACACCGGCATGCTGGAGCTGGCAAAAAAATACGGGGTAACCATCGTCGGCGGCGATATCAGCAGCGCCCCTCTGGTCGTTATCTCGATAACCGTTCTGGGCTCAAGCCCCCAAAAAAAGATACTCACCCGCTCCTCGGCAAAACCGGGAGAGCTTATAGCCGTTACCGGCTATCTGGGGGCGGCCGCCGCCGGGCTGGAGATGCTGACCAAAAAGCTTAAACTAGATCCCCCGGCCACCACCCGCTTCAAGCAGGCTTTCTTTAAGCCCACCCCCCGTATTACCGAAGGCCAGCTACTATTAGAGCAGGGGGTGAAAACGGCTATAGATATCAGCGACGGCTTACTGGCTGATTTAGGTCAAATAGGCAAGGCAAGCAAGGTCGGTGCTAAAATAGAAGCCGACCGCGTGCCCGTGGAGCCTCTGGTCAAAGCCGCCTTAGACGATAAAGCCATGGAATTAGCCTTAGCCGGCGGTGAGGACTACGAGCTGCTCTTTACCGCCGGTGCCGAAATAATGGAAAAAGTAAAGCAGGCAGCCGCCTGCCCGGTAACCGTCATCGGCAAGATTACCGCCGGCAGGGGAGTAACCGTGGTCGACGGCAAGGGGAAGCCGCTTAAAATGAGTAAGGCGGGCTGGGAGCACTTTAACCGCCGATGAAGCCGCCGGAGATAACCACCAGCAGCCCGGAGGAGACCCAGGATTTAGGCGCCCGCCTCGGCGAGCTGTCCCGGCCCGGAGATATTTTCCTGCTGATAGGCAAGCTGGGGGCGGGCAAGACCTGCCTCACCCAGGGCATCGCCCGGGGGCTGGGTATAAATGAATACGCCGCCAGCCCTTCTTTTGTCGTGGTCAGGGAGCTTTACGGCAGATTGCCGCTGTATCACATGGACTTCTACCGGCTGGAAAATCTGGAGGAGATTGCCGACATGGGCCTGGACGACTATTTCTACGGCAGGGGCGTCTCGGTGGTGGAGTGGGCGGAAAAAGGCTTGAGCCTGCTGCCGCCGGAGCACCTGCTGATTGAGATGAGCTATATCTCCGATACCGGCCGTCGCCTTAAACTGAAAGCCAGAGGCAAACGCTACAACGAACTGGTGGCAAAGCTGAAATAATGTTATTAGCCATAGACACCTCAACCGATAGCGCCGGCCTGGCGCTGGTGCAGGACGGCAGAACGCTGGCTGAAGCCACCTGGCGCTGCGGGCAGAACCACAGCGTGGAGCTTTTGCCCCACCTTACCCAACTCCTTGGGGAGGCCAAGGCAGAGTTGCGCTCAATAAGCTGTATTCTGGTGGCTAAAGGCCCAGGCAGCTTTAACGGGCTGCGGGTGGGCTTGAGCACGGCCAAGGGTCTGGCTTTCAGCCTTGATATCCCCATTATCGGCATCAGCAGCCTGGAGCTGGAAGCCGTCCAGCACGCCCAGACAGACTTGCCCATCGCCCCCGTCTTCAACGCCAGGCGGGGAGACATCGCCACCGCCCTATATCAAAAAAGAGACAATAAGTGGCAGCAGCTTGCCCCGGAGCATATAACCACCGTTGACGCCTTAGACTCGGAGATAACCAAAAAGACCCTTTTCTGCGGGGAGTACCTGCCGGCTATCGCCGATGAACTCAAGAAAAAGCTTAAAGATAAAGCGGTAATCGCCCCGGACAAACCCCGCCGCGCCGGCTTAATGGCGGAACTGGCTAAAGAGCGGCTGGAGGCGCGTGATTACGATAATCCCGCCACCCTGCAGCCCCTCTACCTCAGGCACCCGGCGATTACCCAGCGCCGGCACCGCTAATACCAAGGACGGAGATTAAAAATGACGAACTGGCCTAAAGTATCGCTGGATATTGATAAAGACTTTGACATGTGTTTTGCATGCGGGCAGAAAAACCCCATCGGCCTTAAATTAAAGTTCACTCAGGAGGGCAAAGGTGTCAGGGCCGAGTTCACCCCCGGTGAGTTGCATCAGGGCTGGTCGGGGGTGGTTCACGGCGGCATCATCGGCTGCATCCTCGACGAGGCGATGAGCTACGCCGCCCTCTTCGAAGGGGTAAACAGCCTGACCGCCCGGATGCAGACCCGGTTCAAGCGCCCTCTCCAGACTGGCGAATCCCTGATTATCACCGCCCGCGTCACCAAACAGACGAGGAAGCTGATTGAGGCTAAAGCCGAGATGCACCTCACCGACGGCACGCCGGTGGCCGATAGCACCGCCACCATGTTCATCGCCAGTAAGCAGGAGGTAAAATGGGATTTTTGCCAAACCACCACAAAAACTAGTATTCTCTAAAGGAGTTAAGATGGAACGGACCCTAGTTTTAGTCAAACCGGATGCCATGCAGAGAGACCTGGCGGGGGCTATTATCGACCGGCTGGAGAAGCTGGGGTTGAAGCTGGTGGCGCTCAAGATGCTCCACACCGATAAAGCCCTGGCTCAAAAACACTACGCCGTCCACAAGGACAAGCCCTTCTACAACGAACTGGTGGACTATATCAGCTCCGCCCCCATAGCCGCCGCCGTCTTTGAGGGGGACGGTGCGGTGGAAACCGCCCGCAAAGCGATGGGGGCAACCGACCCGGCCAAGGCCGAAAAGGGCACCATAAGGGGCGATTTCGGCTTAAGCATTGAGAAAAACAGCGTTCACGGCTCGGATTCACCGGTCACCGCCGAGGCGGAAATCAAGCTCTTCTTTACCCCGGATGAGCTTTTTGGCTATTGAACCCGTAATACCTGCGTAGCCCTGCTCCACAGCTCGTCAAGCTGGTAGAACTCCCGCTCGGATGGGGCAAAGATATGGATGATGGTATCGCCGTAGTCGAGCAGGAGCCAGCCGGAGTCTACAGTTCCTTCGTGGTGGTGAGGTAGAACGCCCTCGTTCTTAAGCCGGTGTCCTACCTCGTCGTAGACGGCAGAAATCTGCCGGTCGGACTCGCCGCTGCATATCACGAAATAATCGGCGAAGCTACACACTTTCCGGGCGTCCAGTAAAAGAATATCAGCCGCCTGCTTGTCAGCGGCCGCCTCTACTGCCTTGCGCGCTATCTCCAGTGCTTTCAGTAATTAGCCTCCAACTAATATTATAACATAATTAGTATCAACCTCACCCCCTTTATCCCCCTCTCCACTCTTTGAGAGGGGGAATTAGATTTAAGAGGGGGACTTCGTCCCCCTTAAACCCCCTATTAATTACCTCCCCTTCTCCCCCCACCCAGACGAGGAATAAATCTTAACCTGCAAATCAGAGTTTTAGAGGCGCAGCCTTTTAGGGCGGGAGGGTGGGACGCAAGACAACTGTTTAAAAGAGGAAATAAACAACATTATGTTATACTTAAACTATGGAAAAACTGCTCTTCGGCACCGCCGGCATTCCCCACAGCTCCAAGACCCAGACTACCATAGACGGCATCAAGCGCATCGCCGAACTGGGGCTGGGCTGCATGGAACTGGAGTTCGTCTACGGGGTCAGGATGGGGGAGGCGGGAGCCCGGCTGGTAGCGGAAACTGCCCGGAGCGAAGGCGTCAGGCTGTCGGCGCACGGCCCCTACTACATCAACCTCAACGCCCGCGAGCCGGAAAAGGTAAGCGCCAGCCAGCAGCGGATACTCCAGACCGCCCGCATCGCCGCCGTCTGCGGAGCGCATAGCATAACTTTTCACGCCGCCTTCCACCTCGGCGACCCTCCAGAAAAGACCTACCGGGCGGTCAAGAAAAACCTGGCCGAGGTCTTAAGCCAGCTTAAAAAAGAGAAAAACCAAGTCGCTATCAGGCCCGAGGTCATGGGCAAGCCCACCGCCTTCGGTACCCTGGATGAGGTGCTTACATTATGCTCCGAGTTGGAGGGCACCGGCATCTGCATGGACTTCGCCCACTGGCACGCCTACAACGGCAAAGCCAACTCCTACGCCGAATTCGCCTCAATCTTGGAGCAGATAAAAGAAAGACTGGGAGACCAGGCCCTGGCCGATATGCACATACATATATCCGGTATTGCCTACGGCAAAAAGGGGGAAATCAAACACCTCAACCTCAAAGAGTCAGACCTGCGCTATGAGGAGCTTCTCCAGGCGCTTAAGGATTATCAGGCAAAAGGGCTGGTAATCTGCGAAAGCCCCAGCCTGGAAGAGGACGCCCTGCTCCTCCAGGAGACCTATCACCAGCTGTAACCACACACAACAAAGCCTCTTAATAATAGCTTAATATTTATAGCCTATCATAAGCTATGGGCAGCTACCCAGTACCAATTCGCCATACCAGATGGGTATTGACATTTTTCCTATTGACAGCTATTTCTGTTATAATATAAACATATAAACGCAGAGGTTAACCAATGAAATCAGGCTGGCTACGCAGTAGCTTAATATACATCATCATTCTGGTGGCGGTGGTCATCCTCCTCTATCAATTTTTCCCCTTAACCCCCAAGCCGGCCGAAATCGGCCTGGACGAAGCCATCGCCATGTCCCAGCGGGGCGAAGTCGCCGAGCTGGTAGTAGACAACAGCGAACTGCTCATCACCACCACCACCGATATCGAGATGAAGACCACCATCGGCGGCCTCACCCTGGTTGAGCTTCAAGAGCTGGGGCTTAACCTGGAGGGGGTTGACTACGAGGTAAAACCGTCCGGCTTCGACTGGGGCAGCCTGATGATAGGCTTCATCCCCCTGATTCTCTTCGGCGCCCTGCTCTTCTTCCTGTTCCGCTCGGCGCGGGGGGCTAACAATCAGGCAATGAGTTTCGGGCGCAGCCGCGCCCGGCTTTTCCCAGCCAGCACCCCCACGGTGACCTTTGACGATGTCGCCGGCGTGGAAGAAGCCAAGCAGGAACTGGCCGAGGTGGTCGATTTCCTCAAGTCGCGGGAGAAGTTCCAGAGCCTGGGGGCGCGCATCCCCAAGGGAATGTTATTAATAGGCCCGCCGGGCACGGGCAAGACGCTGCTGGCCCGGGCGATCGCCGGCGAAGCCGGTGTGCCCTTCTTCTCCATCAGCGGCAGTGAATTTGTCGAGATGTTTGTCGGCGTCGGTGCCTCCCGGGTGCGTGACCTCTTCGACCAGGCCAGGCGCAACACCCCCTGCATTATCTTTATTGACGAAATTGACGCCGTCGGTCGCCACCGCGGCGCCGGCTTAGGCGGCGGCCATGACGAGCGGGAGCAGACCCTCAACCAGATTCTGGTTGAGATGGACGGCTTTGACACCAATACCAGCGTCATTATTCTGGCGGCCACCAACCGCCCCGATATCCTCGACCCGGCCCTGCTCCGCCCCGGCCGCTTTGACCGCCGCGTGATCCTGGACCTGCCCGATATCCACGGCCGCTCCGCCATCCTTAAGGTGCACTCCAAGGGCAAACCGCTGGCGAAGGAGGTCGACCTGGAGGTGCTGGCCAAGCAGACTGTCGGCTTCAGCGGCGCCGACCTGGCTAACCTGGTCAACGAGGCGGCCATTCTGGCGGCACGCCGGGGCAAGAAGGTTATTGAAATGGAGGAACTGGAGGAGTCCATAGACCGGGTGATTGCCGGCCCGGAGAGAAAGAGCCGGCGGATAAGCGTCAAGGAAAAGGAAATCACTGCTTACCACGAGGCGGGACACGCCCTGGTAGCCAAGATGCTGCCCAACGCCGACCCGGTACACAAGATTTCAATAGTAGCCCGGGGCATGACCCTGGGGCACACCCGCCAGCTACCCATTGAAGACCGCTACCTGATGACCCGCTCCCAGTTCAACGATATGATAGCCACCCTTCTGGCCGGCCAGATGGCTGAGAGGCTAACTTTCAGTGAAATTTCTACCGGCGCCGCCAATGATATCAGGCGGGCCACCGAGCTTGCCCGCAAGATGGTGACCGACTTCGGCATGAGCGATAAAATGGGCCCGCGGAGCTTCGGAGAGAAGCAGGAAATGGTCTTCCTCGGCCGTGAAATAGCGGAGCAGAAAGACTACAGTGAGAAGGTAGCCCAGGAGATTGACGAAGAGGTCCAGGCTATCATCCAGAAAGCCTATGACGAAGCCGAGCGGATTCTGACCAAAAACAAGAAAAGGCTGGCCCACCTTGCCCAAAAACTGATAGTTCAGGAAACCATAGAGGGCGACGAACTGGAAGCCGCCTTCACCGAACCCCTGGGCACCAAGAAGGCAGAGCCCACCCCCCCACCCGCCCCTCAGGCGGAGAAGGCGCCCGATGAGGGCAAAGCCAAACCGTCTCCCAGGAAAAGGGCGGCTCCCCAGATTGTTCCCAAGCAAGCTCCACCATCCCCACAACCGTTATGAGTAACAGCGGCGTGATTGAGATTACGCATAAGCCAATATCCCCGGAGCAGTTAATCAGCCAGGTCAAGACCGACTCCAGCGGCTGCGTGGTCACCTATGTCGGCCTCATTCGCAACTCCTCACAGGGCAAAGCGGTAACCTCGGTGGAGTATGAAGATACCCAAGGAACCGCCGCAGACGGCCTTAAAACAATAGCCAGCGAAATCAGGCAGAAATGGCAGGTAGAAAACATCGCCATATGCCACCGGGTGGGCAAGCTTAAGGTGGGGGATATTAACTTTCTGGTGGCCGTCGCCAGCACCCACCGCCAGGAAGGTTTTGCCGTCTGCAGCTACGCCGTTGACCGCTTTAAAGAGCTCCTGCCCACCAAAAAGACAGAAACCTACAGCGACGGCAGCACCTCGGTTAGCTCCCCCTAGTCCCAAACCCACCCTTGACACCACCCCGCCCAGGCGATAAAGTTGTAACTGGTTCTATGCCAGAAAGCAACTTTTCCGGGCCGGCGGTAGAGGTAGATAACCTGTCCTTCAACTACGGCCGTCAGAAAGTCCTCGACGGGCTCTCGCTGGAAGTCCCCGCCGGCATCAGCTTCGGCCTGCTCGGCCCCAACGGCGCCGGCAAAACAACTTTAATCCGTCTGCTGGTCGGCTTGCTCCGAGCCAGAGCCGGCACCATCCTCACTTTAGGCAAAAAACCCTCCCCCCGCACCGCCCACCTCACCGGCTATATGCCCCAGCTGCCCTCCCTCTACGCCGAGCTTTCGGTCATCCAGAATGTCAACTTCTTCGCCCGCATCTACCGCCTGAGGGACAGGAAACAGAGAACGCAACAGGTTGAAGAGGTAATCAAGCTGGTCGATTTGTGGCAAGACCGCCATAAAAGCGTCACCAACCTGAGCGGCGGCATGAAGCAGCGGGCCAGCCTGGCCTGCGCCGTCGTCCACAACCCGCCCCTAATTTTCCTCGACGAGCCCACCGTCGGCCTCGACCCCGAACTGAGGGTGCATTTCTGGGATTACTTCCAGGGGCTTACCGGTAGCGGCTCCACCCTCATCATCTCCAGCCACACCATGGACGATGCCGCCCACTGCGACCAGCTCGCCTTCATGCGCGACGGCAGGGTAATCGCTCTGGGCACCCCCGATGAATTGAGACAGGCTACGGGGCAGGCTAAAGCCACCCTGGAAGACGCCTTCCTCTACTTCATTAAGCACGGCGGGGTGAATAAAAATGTCCAGTAGCACGCTGACTATCGCCGGCCGGATTATAAACCAGCTGGTTCGGGACCGGCGCACCATAATATTAATCGCCGTCGTACCCCTGGTGATAGCCAGCCTAGTCGGCGTCAGCGTCCCCGATAAGAACATACTGGACTATACGGCTCCGGCAATACTGGCCGTGCTCATCCTCTTCTTCGGCTTCCTGCTCACCGGCATCAGCTTCCTCAGGGAGCGCTCCCAGGGAACGCTGGAACGGCTGATGGCGTCACCGGTCTCCCGGCTGGACATAGTGGGCGGTTACCTGCTCGGTTTCCTGCTCTTTGCCGTCGTCCAGACCATGGTGCTGTTTTTCTACCTGATATACGTGATTAAAGTCAACTACTACGGCGACCTGTGGCAGATTCTCGTTTTCCAGGTTCTCATCGGCATCGGCGCCGTCTGCATGGGAACCTTCTTCTCGGTACTGGCTAAAAACGAATTCCAGATGGTGCAGTTCATCCCCATGATTATCGTGCCCCAGATGTTTCTCTGCGGGCTGCTCTGGCCGGTAAGCGAGATGCCGGAATACCTGCAGTGGCTGGCCAACGCCCTGCCCATGACCTACGGCGTGGAAGGCACCCGGGCGCTGATGCTGGAGGGGCAGAACCTGCTGGATATCGGCAAGGAAATCGGCGTTCTGGCGGCGTATGCCGTCGGCCTGCTGATATTATCCGCCGTCACCCTCAGGCGGGGCAAGGGCTAGTTCTTGCGGCTGAGAACAAAGTCAGCTATTGCCACCAGTGTCTTTCGGGCGGGCTTATCGGGCAGCGACTCCAGCCCCCGGCGGGCCTTATCGCAGTACTCGGAGGCAACCTTATAGCACTCCGCCTCCACTGATGAGTTGCCGACCATATCTATGGCCCGTTTTATCTTCTCCTGCCGGGCCGCCTCCGGCATATCGGGGTCATTAAACAGCTCCCTCACCGGGTTCTCTTCGGGGTACTGCTCCAGAAGCAGCATCGCCGGCAGGGTAAGCGTTCCCTGGGCTAAGTCCGAGCCCACCGGCTTGCCCAGTTCCCCCTCGCTGCCGATAAAGTCCAGCAGATCATCCACCACCTGGAAGGCGATGCCCAGGTTGGTGCCGTAATCTTTAAGCGCCCGGACGGACTCCTCCGGCACCCGGCTCAGGATAGCCCCCGACTGGGTAGACAGGGAAAACAGGGAGGCGGTCTTACCAGTAATCCGCTCAAAGTAGCGCTGGCGGCTCTGCTCCAGTTTAAAGGCGTCAAAGGTCTGCTTCAGCTCCCCGCTGGAGATAATCTGCAGGGTCTGGGAAAAGAGCCGGATTACCCGCAGGTTGCCGGTCAAAGCGGCAAACTCCCCCGCCTTGGCGAAGAGGTAGTCCCCCAGCAGCACCGCCCGGTCTTCCCCCCAGAGGCTATTGACCGTGGGACGCCCCCGCCGCATCGCCGATTTGTCGATGGCGTCGTCATGCACCAGGGTGGAGGTATGCATCAGCTCGACGGAGGTAGCCATAGGCAAAAGCAGGTCGAGGTCGTACTTATAGAACTTGGCTGATAAAAAAGTAAGCGCCGGGCGGATGGCTTTGCCCCCCAGCAGGATATGCTTCAGCAGCTCGGCCAGGCCGGAGCAATCAACCTCGGTGACCGACTTTATCCGGCTCTCTACCTCGGCTAAATCCTGCTCAACCGATTGATAAATGGCTTTAAGCTCCACGCCTCTCTCCTTTTAGCTAACCGGCAGGCGGAAAAGCTCGATGGTATTACGGGCGGCGGCTTCAGCCACCGCCTCCACCGGCGCCTGCCTGACCTCGGCCACCTTTTCGGCGGTATGCACCATATACGCTGGCTCATTGCGCTTCCCCCGGTGGGCCTGGGGGGCTAAGAACGGCGCATCCGTCTCCAGCAGCAGCCTGTCTAATGGCAACTCTCGGGCGACCTCCACCAGCTCCCCCGCCGAGGGGTAGGTCACCGAACCGGCCAGCGAGATATAAAAACCCAGCTCAATATAGCGCCGCGCCATCCCGATATCCCCGCTGAAGCAGTGGATAACCCCCCGCCTGTCATTATCGGCAGGGTTGGCTTTCACCCAGGCGCTTAATATATCATAGACCTCTTTATGCGCCTGGCGGCAGTGCACCACCACCGGCAGCTTTAGCTCAACCGCCAGGTCGAGCTGCTTCTTAAAGACCTCGAGTTGGCTCTGCCGCGGCGAAATGTTGCGGTAAAAGTCCAGCCCTATCTCGCCGATAGCCACCACCCGGGAATCTTTAGTTAATTCGGCAAGGGACTCCAGGTCGCCCTCTTTCATTTTAGCCGCCTCATGGGGGTGGAAGCCCACCGCCACGAAGACATCGTCATACTTTCGGGCCATCGCCAGCGATTTACGGCTCGACTCGGCGTCCAGCCCCACATTTATCACCGCCCTCACCCCCTGCTCTCTGGCGCGGGCTAATACCTGGTCGCGGTCTTTATTAAATTCCGGTAAATCGATATGAGCGTGCGAATCTATCAGCAATTGGCCTGCCCCAGCCGGGCTGTCTCCTCATCAATCAGCTTATCGTCCAGCTTGGTAAACAGGGGCTTGGGTTCTAATAACTTCTGCCCCGGTGGCAAATCCTGCCAGTCCCAGCCGTAATCTTCTATCTTACCCGCAAAGCCGAGGTACTCGTGTACCTTCTGGGAACTGAAAGGCAAAAAGGGATACAGCATCGTTTTTAGCTGACAAATTACGTTGAGCGCTACATACAGCGAGTTAGCCGCCGTCTTTCGGTCCTCTTTAATTACCTTCCAGGGGGATTTATCATCAAGGTAGCGGTTGGCCTCGTGGGCCAGGGCCATTCCGGCCATTATGGCCTGCTTGAAATGGCACTGGGAAAGAAGCGTATCCACGGTATTCAGCGTTTCTCTGGCGCTGTTGATGATGGCCTCACCCGGCTTATCCAGCTCCCCGGGCTCCGGCACGCCGCCGTTAAAATTCTTATATACGAAGGTAAGCACCCTGTTAACCAGGTTGCCGTAGGTAGCCACCAGCTCGTCGTTGTTGCGGCGCAGGAACTCCCGCCAGGAAAAATCGGTGTCGCCGTTTTCGGGCATGTTTATCGATAGCAAATAGCGCAGCGGGTCGGGCTCGTAGCGGGACAGGTATTCGGGCAGCCAGACCGCCCAGTTGCGGCTGGTGGAAAGCTTCTTGCCCTCGATGGTCAAAAACTCGTTGGCGGGCACATCGTAGGGGAGGTTAAGCCCCCCGTAGCCCATCAGCATCGCCGGCCAGATTATAGTGTGGAAAGGAATATTATCCTTGCCGATGAAATAGTAGCTCTTAGCTTTGCCACCCTCCCAGAAGGAGCGCCACCCCTCCCCATCTCCCTGTTTTTGAGCCCACTCTTTAGAGGCCGATAGATAGCCGATAACCGCTTCAAACCAGACGTAGATGCGCTTGTCCTCAAAGCCCTTAACCGGCACGGCCACCCCCCAGTCGATGTCGCGGGTGATAGCCCGGTCCCGGAGCCCCTCTTTCAGGTAGCGTTTGGTCAGATTTCTGACATTGGGCCGCCAGTGGCTCTGCTTTTTCACCCAGTCACCGAGCTGCTTCTGGAAGGCGGAAAGCTTAAAGAAGAAGTGCTCCGAGTCCTGGAACCGGGGCGTGCCGCCGCAGAGGCGGCAGCGGGGGTCGACCAGCTCCTCCGGGTTTATCGGCTTGCCGCAGTCGTCACACTGGTCGCCGCGGGCATTGGTAGAGCCGCAGAAGGGACAGGTGCCCTCGATATAGCGGTCGGGCAGGTAGCGCTGGCACTGGGGGCAGTAGGGCTGGGAAACAATGGCTTTATAGATATAGCCCCCCTCCATCAGCTTAAGAAAGATGTCCTGGGTAACTTTAGCGTGGTTTTCGGTGCCGGTGGTGGTGAACAGGTCAAAGGATATGCCCAGCCGCTGCCAAGATTCGAGGAACTCCCGATTGTAGCGGGCGGCTATCTCCCCCGGCTTTTTCCCCTCCTGGTCCGCCCTGATGGTAATGGGCGTGCCGTGCTGGTCCGCCCCCGATACCATCAGCACCTCGTTACCCTTGATGCGGTGGTAGCGGGCAAAGATATCGGCCGGCAGGTAGGCACCGGCAATCTGCCCCAGATGCAGCGAGCCGTTGGCGTAGGGCCAGGCTACGGCCACCAGGATTCTCTCACTCATAGGCTACTTCTCAAATAAAATCAGTCTTTTTCCGGGAAAAAGGTAAGCACCCGCTCCCCCTTGTCCTCGGTATAGCGAGCGTAACCCTTATTCATGCAGCAGTCGGTGCACAGACAGGATATTTTACCTTCCTTCTCCTCGATAAGCAGGTAACGCTCGGGATACGGTATCGGGCGCTTGCACCCGCTGCACTTTACATCACCTAAAGATATACCGCCACGACGCACTGGCAAACCCTCCTTAATTTAGTTCGAGCCAGGCTTGATACAGCTCTTTCCGGGATAAGCCGGTCTCGGCGGCTAGCCTGGTCGCCGCCTCTTTAGCCCCCACCCCCAACCCCTTCATCTCTTTAAGCCGCTTCTTTACCTCATCGGTCAGCTGCGGCTTTTCCGGTTCTGTGTCGCCCTCGATAACCAGGGTAAACTCCCCCCTGGGGGCGGTAAAATGGGCTATCGCCCCGCTTACCGTACCCCGGAAGACCTCCTCGTGGAGCTTGGTCAGCTCGCGGCAGACGGCTATTTGTCTATCGCCCAGGATAGATAATATATCCTTCAGCGCCGCCGGCAGGCGGTGGGGAGCTTCAAAAACAACTATAGTAACCTGTTCACCGGCAATTTCCTGTAACTGGCGCCGCCGGGCGCTGGCTTTACTGGGCAGGTAGCCCAGGTAGCGGAACTGCCCGGTGTCCAGCCCGGAAACAACCAGCGCCGTCGTCACCACTGATGGCCCCGGTATTGGAATAAGGGGAATGCCCCGCTGGCTCACCGCCGTGATAAGCTCGTAGCCGGGGTCGGAAATGCCGGGCATGCCGGCGTCGGAAACCAGGGCTACATCCCCGTCTTTAAGGCAGTCCAAGATATAATCCAGCTTGGTCAGTTTATTATGCTCGTGGTAGCTGGTGGTCGGGGTCTTAATGTCATAGGCGTTGAGCAGTTTCCGGGTGCGGCGGGTATCCTCGGCCGCAATAAGCTTAACCTCACGCAGGGTCCGCAGGGCTCGCAAAGAGATATCCTCCAGGTTACCAATCGGGGTGGCCACAATATAAAGAGGCATGGTCTATTCTCTCCCCGGCTTGGCTATTATAACCTATAGGCAATCTGGCGTCCACTTTAGTGTTTTTAGCTTTTATCAACCTCACCCCCTTTATCCCCCTCTCCACTCTTGGAGAGGGGGAATTAGATTTAAGAGGGGGACTTCGTCCCCCTTAAACCCCCTGAATTCACGGCTTCGCCCCCTCTTAAACACCCCCCAATAAAAGAGTTTTAAGAGGTAATACCTTTTAGGGCGGGAGGGCGGGAAGAAAAACAGTGGGAAAATTCCTTGACTTTAAAGCGCCCACTTGCTATAGTTCTTGTTTAAGAAGGACAAAATGACCAAACCAAAATTCAGGGAACTGCGGCGTTCATACGGCTTTGATGAAGTCGCCATCGTCCCCGGAGACATCACCGTCAACCCCGACCAGACCAACATCGAACTCAAGATAGAAGGCTTCACCCTGGCAATACCCGTCCTGGCGTCAGCCATGGACGGCGTGACCGATGTCAGGACGGCGGTAACTTTAAGCAAGCTGGGCGGGCTGGGAGTCATCCACCTGGAAGGGGTGCAGACCCGCTATGACAACCCCGACGAAGTCCTGGCAAAAATCGCCCGCGCCTCCGCCGCCGAAATCACTCCCCTCCTCCAGAAGGTCTACTCGGCGCCCCTTAAAGAAAATCTTATCGGCGAAAGAATTCAGGCCATTAAAAAGGCGGGGGCAGTATGCGCCGCTTCGGTAACCCCGGCCAACACCAAGCACTTTGCCCCCCTCATCGCCGAAGCTGGGGCTGATATACTGGTGGTCGCCTCCACGGTAACCACCACCCGGCACGCCTCCAAGAGCTACGAAGGGCTGATTTTCCCCAAGCTGCGCAAGCTGGTGCCGATGCCCGTTATCGTCGGCAACTGCGTCAGCTACAGCGCCTGTCTGGAGTTGATGCAGACCGGCATCTCGGCGGTACTGGTGGGCGTGGGACCGGGGGCAGCCTGCACCACCCGGCAGGTACTGGGTGTCGGCGTCCCCCAGATAACGGCAACAATGGACTGCGCCCTGGCCAGAGACGATTACTTCCGTGAATCGGGTAGGTATGTCCCCATCATCACCGACGGCGGCTTCCGCAACGGCGGAGACATCTGCAAAGCCGTCGCCGCCGGCGCTGACGGCGTCATGCTGGGCTCGGTGCTGGCTCAAGCCAAGGAGGCGCCGGGACTGGGCTATCACTGGGGCATGGCAAACCCCCACCCGGCACTGCCCCGGGGAACGCGGATAAAGGTCGGCACCACCGGCACCATGGAACAGATTCTCTTCGGACCGGCCTCGGTCACCGACGGCAGCCAGAACCTGGTGGGAGCCCTGCGCACCGCTTTGGGCGTCTGCGGGGCGCGCGATATCGCTGAGATGCACAAAACGGAAATGGTCATTGCCCCGGCCATTACCACCGAGGGCAAATTCTGGCAGATGGCTCAGGGCCGAACTTAAGGCTAATCCTCTTCCTCTTCGGATAGGGCACCGGTCTCCCCACCCATACGGGGCAATAAAGGCTCAACTTCCTTTCGCTTGCTCGCTGACGGCGCCGGCAGCTTATCCAGCATCTGGCGTATCCCGGCCACCAGCCCCTCCCCCCCGGCTTTAACCACCACCCCCATCACCCCAGCCTCCCAGAGCGCCCCCAGCTCACCGGCGGTCACCCCCGGCGGCACCAGCACCAGCAGGGGCTTGTTCAGAATATTGACACAGCGCTGGAAGAGCATAAGGTGGTGCCAGGTGAGAAACTGATTATCCTCAACGGCGATAAGCACCGCATCCACCGGCAGGTTATCGATGGCTTTCAGTAACCCCGGCTCAAGCCACGGCTCCACCTCCAGCACTTTGCCCAGCTTCTCGTCCCCGAACATGGCCAGAGCCGCCTTCTCCGCCGGAAAAACAATAAAATCAGCCTCCACCCCCTCTTTGCCGGCTTCCTTCAGCCAGCCACCCCAGGGAATATCGGGCATGGCCTCGGATAGTTGCTCCAGAGCTTTAGCCCCGGCACTCGGCTTGGCAATAGACAGCAGTCCGGCGTCGGCTCCGGCCATAAAACCAGCTATACGTTCGGTATCGCCCGGGGTCACCGCCGCCACCAGCAGCATCCGGGGCTTGGACGCCTTGGCCGCCGTCGCCCGGAAGCCCATCGGCTGCTCCCCCGTTGATACCTGCTCTAATTTATCGACAAACTTGCTCATTCGGCCACATCCAGTCCCCACATTTTAAACAGCTCCTTATAGAAATCGGGCTGCGGGAAATCGGGGGTCATCTGCATATTAAAATGGCGATAGCCCATCTTCATCTTCTCAAAGAACTGCAACCCCTCTACCAGCCCGTAGCCGATTAAAGGCGCCCAGCACCAGTTATCCTCCTTGAGCATGGCTATCGCCTCTCGCTTGCGGCGGGTCATGGCAAAGGCCTGGCACTGGGCCAGGTGATAACCGCGGTCCCTCTTGGGCCGGACGGCTTCTTGGGGAATGTCCGCTTCTTTTTCCAGCATCTTCACCGCTATCGGCGCCGTCCTAAGCATCAGCAGCTTCTCCAGTTCCTCGCCGTAGCTATTAAATTCCTTTACCGTCGTCATTTAATCCAACCTCCTGCTGTTTTCAACCCGGTTGATTTTAACCGTTTCTGCCCGCCCTTTACAAGTCATGGTGGACATAACCAGCGGTTGGTGTATTATACTATTAAAAAATATATACCCAAAAATTGGAGGTGCCATGAACAGAGAGCAATTTATAGAATATGTCGACCACTTCAACAACAAGAGATACGATGCCGTCACCAGCTACTTTGCCCCGGACGTTACCGTGGAGTACTCTTCTCACTTTGCCAAACCGGGAACGCTGGGCGTTACCCTGCACGGCCGTCAGGAGTTCATCGACTGGTATAAGAATCTACACCGGTACGTAAGAGAGGTTATGGAGCTCGGCGACTTCCTGGCAGACGATAATCTGCTACTCGCCGAACTCTACACCGAATTCCACTGCTTCAAAGATACCCCACCCGCTGTTGGCCTCAATCTTAAAAAAGGCGATGTGAGCATCATGACCAACTGGGTGCTCTACAACCTGGAAGGCGACAAGATGAAGCGCATCCGGATTGCCTTTTTCAGAACCCACGACCCCGCATCGGCCAAGTTCTGAAAATGGTGGAGCTGCCAGGAAGATATCTTTTACCATTACAAGCTGGTCTTACACAGGGCTCCTGCCGAGGATGCTGTGGCCTGGGAGAATGAGGCATGTGTCAAGGATGGGAAGCCCACCTATACTCCCGAAGAGTATGATGAGAGAGTTGACTGGCGCCTGAGACATATCCCCTACAAGCTGCACAAGGCCCGACATCACAGCTTTCAGCGATACTTCCACTGACTGAAGCAGCTAGGGTGGGTGGAATTCACCGGCCAGGAGGAGACATTAGCCCCTTCTTGACAAAAGAGGCCGAAGTCGTCTAGAATGAAATTGATAATGAGTCTCAATCTCAAAAAAGACAGAGAAATTCTCGGTCATGCAATGACAGCTCAGCGGCGTCTGCTTCTGGAGTTGTTGCGTGGCGCTGAGGGGCATATCGACGCTAAAGAGCTTTACCGTCGCGCCAGTGTCCGGGATGAGTCTATAAGTCCAGCCACGGTATACCGCAGCCTTAACCTCTTCAAGGAACTGGGGCTGGTTGATGAAATGAGGCTGGGCAAGGTTCGTTGCTATTATGAGATTAAGCAATCGCCGGAGCACCAGCACCTGGTCTGTCAGGGATGTGGTAAAGTCATCGAATTTCAAAACCCCTACTTCCAGAAGTTGATCGAGGCAGTAAGGCGTGAACACAGATTCAATATAACTAAAGCCGAGTTATACCTTGAGGGCTATTGTCCGGATTGCGCAGAGAAGGAGAAAGCGCAGTGACCTCCATGACCGCGTAAAGGAGGTTGGAGCTATGATTGATGTTGCCGAACGAAATTTTGACAAAGAAGTGCTGGAATGTGAACTACCGGTATTTGCCTGCTTCACTGCGCGGTGGTGCCACTCCTGCTATCCAACGTGTCTTTTAGCCGATGAATTGGTAAAAGAGTATGAAGACAGCGTGAAGTTTGTGAGGGTGGATATAGAGGGAAGTCCCAAGGCATCAGCCCAGTATCACATCACGGTTGTGCCAACCATATTACTTTTTAAGAACTCTCAGCCGGTGGAGAAACTGCTCGGTTTTCAGGACATTAAGTCGTTGAAGCGATTACTGGGGGATATCACAGCTAAAAAGTCGGGCACTGAACTTAAAAATTAACTGAATGGGGAGGAGAACGTGGAGGTAGAGTAAGCAGATTCCACAGGATTTCAATGCTATGAAGAGAGCGGTGAAAAGATGTACCGCATCTGGGTAAAGGATACCAATATAGAATAGGTTAGGCAGCGGGATAATAAAACCAGCTAATGATAAAAGGAGGCCTATGAATGGCATACAAAATTACCGACGATTGTATAAGTTGTGGAGCCTGCGAACCTGAATGTAAAAATAACGCTGTCTCCGAGGGAGAGGATATCTACGTAATCGACCCCGACAAGTGTACCGAGTGTGTTGGCAACCATGAGTCGCCAAAGTGTGCCGAGGTCTGCCCGATGAATGCCTGTGTGCCTGACCCGGACCATGAGGAAAGCAAAGAGCAACTGCTTGAGAAATGGCACAGCTTGCACCCCGGCGAGGCCCCAGCATATACGACATAGAATTGTGAGATGAGCACAGATAGGATAAAAGAGATTGAGGACAAAATCGCTGACCTCAAAGCTCGATGGCCAGCTCACTCGGTGCCGCCATCAATGTGGCAGAAATTAGAAGAGCTAGAGGAGGAGCTAGAGGAGGCAAGGAAGGCTGAAAAGAAAGACTGATGCCAAGCAAGGTAGCATTAGTAGATTATAAGAAATGCCGTCCAGAAGAGTGTGACAGCGGTGTCTGTGCTGCAGCTTTAGCATGTTCTCATAAGCTGCTCAGGCAGGAGGCGCCTTACGATATACCGATGACAGACCCATCCCTCTGCCAGGGTTGCGGAGACTGTGTTCGGGCCTGCCCCCTGAAGGCTATCTTGATAGCAAGAATGTAAGTAAGGAAGGTTGATAAACGATGAAGATATCAGTTTGCGGTAAAGGAGGAAGTGGCAAAAGTACCATAGTTGCTCTGCTGGCGAACGAAGCACGAGCCAAGGGTTACCGCGTGCTGGTGGTGGACTCAGATGAATCAAACTCGGGACTTTTCAGCATGCTGGGCTTTGACCATCCGCCCGTACCTCTCATGGAGCTAGTCGGGGGCAAGAAAAGCCTGCAGCAAAAGATGGGACAGCCAAGTGTTCTTGCCGAAAGCCGCATCGTGCTGGAGGATTTACCATCTCAGTATCTGGTTCAGAAAGATGGTCTTACGCTGGTCGGCATCGGCAAGATACTTCAGTCGCTAGAGGGCTGCGCCTGTCCCATGGGGGTATTAAGTCGGGAGTTTCTAAAGAAGCTCGCTTTGGAAAAAGACGAAATGGCAATTGTAGACATGGAAGCAGGCGTGGAGCATTTCGGTCGGGGCGTCGACACCAGCATTGACAGTGTGCTGATTGTTGTCGAGCCACCTCTGGAGTCAGTAAACGTAGGTCAGAAAATACACGACCTGGCTTCAGGAATTGGCATCAGGAATGTCTGGGCCGTCTTGAACAAAGTGCCGTCAGGGGAGATAGCCGCCAGACTGAGAAAGGAATTACAGAAGCGGCAAATTGAGGTAGTCGGCTGCATTTACTTTGACGCCGATATTTTCAGTTCAAGCCTAGACGGTAGAACTCCGGTGAAGGGTGTAGCAGTGCAGGAGATCAAAGAGGTTGCGGACCGCGTCCTCGCAAAGGCAGGCATGTCAGCATCGGGGTAACGCGGGTCTAGCCGCTTGAAGAGGAGGTACGAATATGTGTCTTGCCAAGGCTTATTTCAACAAGTCGGTCGACAACCCAATACTGCAGGATATTGCTCGTATGCGGTTGGGCGATGACCGGGTGGAACTGGAGACGCTGTTTGGCGAGGAAAAAGTGATATCGGGCAGAGTAGTCGAAATAGATTTCTCGACCTCAAAGATACTGCTCAGTAAGAGTGCCAAAGCTGACAAAGCCTGACCAAGGGAGAGATATGTCACCAGCCGGTTACCAAACTCGAAAATCTAATACAGAGAGAGGGCAGAACAACACTGAGTGGTCTCCCTTCGATGACCTAGCTACAGAATATGATGCCTGGTTCGACAAAGATGGAAGCCTCATCTTCTTTATTGAGGCGAAGGCATTTAAGTCGCTCCTGCCGAGCCTGCCAAAGCCATGGCTTGAAATAGGTGTCGGCAGCGGCCGCTTTGCTCAGGCGCTGGGGATAAGGACTGGCATTGACCCTTCCATCAAGCTCATTGAGATGGCAAGGCGCAGGGGTGTAAATGCCTTTCTAGGCCGGGGAGACCAGAAGCTGTTTGAAGAGGAATCATTCGGCGCGGTCTTTCTGATTGTCACGTTGTGTTTCCTAGACTCCCCTCTGGACGTTTTAAAGGAAGCCAACCGCATCCTGATGCCCGGCGGCAAAATAGTACTAGGCCTTGTACTGAAGGAAAGCCCCTGGGGTCAATTTTATCAGGTGCAGAAGGCACGGGGGCACCGCTTTTACAGATATGCCACCTTCTACACATATGATGAGGCACTGAAGTTGCTGGAGCAGGCGGGCTTCTCTATGGAAAAGGTTGTTTCCATGCTTTTTCAAAAGCCAGGCAAAGCACAGCACGTGGAAGAATCAAGAGAAGGCTATTTCCCCGATGCTGGATTTACAATAATAGTGGCAGGCAGACAACAGGTAATTATTACGTGATTGGAGCAGCAGTTCATGGCTAAGGAAGACATGCTATGTCCCTTCACCGGGAAATTATGCCGGGAGTGTTCGCTTTACCGCGGCAGACACTACTATTTATGTTTCAATAAGAAATATCGGGGGCATCTGGAAAAGCCGGGGGGAAACACCAAGGTAATTAAACCTCTCACCTCTGAAGCGAAACCCGGCTGGCAATTTGAGGTGCCCGCCAAAATGCCCAGCGCCATTGACCCATTTAAGACGCCAATGGCAGACATCAGGGATTAGATTGCTCTGGTTGGACAAACAGGGTAAGAAATAAACCTCAGGGTAGTAATTTTGGCAGTTGCATTTGAGTAATCTATAATACAATTAATAATGCGATTAATCAGGAGGCATATATGCCTGCTTCTAGTCAGCCAAGGGTCATAATCTTCACCTCATCTTCATGCCCCTGGTGCAACCGAGTCAAGCAGTATTTAAGGGAGAGGAGATTCAGATTCAGGGAGGTAAATGTAGAAAGGGACCCTGAGGGAGCCCGAGAGTTGAGGCGTAGAAATATAATGGGTGTCCCCGTTGTTCTAATTAACAACCACCCTATCGTTGGGTTCGATAAGGCGAAAATCGATAAACTACTGGACATCAAATAAGAAAGTGAGGATTTATAATGCAGATTAAGCCATTTGACGACCGTGTCCTAGTTGAACCAGAGGAGGTCACCGAAAGCCAAACCAAAAGCGGAATAATCCTTCCTGATACTGCTAAGGAAAAACCGAGCAGAGGCAAGGTTGTAGGGGTCGGCACTGATGAAGAGCTTGCCGAGAAAATTAAAGTAGGTGATATAATAGTTTATGCAAAATTTACCGGCGATGAGATTGAATTTGAGGATAAAAAATACTTAATCATATCAAGGGGCGATATTCTTGCTGTCATTAAGTAACCTCGCTTCAAAAGGAGGGGTATAGTGGCAAAAAATATAACAGAAGAAGATGTGCATAAAGCAATAGGGCGAGTGATGCACCCTGAAGTCAATCACACGCTTGTTGAGCTGGGAATGGTCAGAGATATAGCCCTGAATGGTGATGAGGTCGCATTCACTCTTGTCCTCCCTTTCCTCGGTATCCCCGTTTCAGTCAAGGATTATCTTGTGAACAGTCTACGCCAGGCGGTGATGAAGTTGGGTGCGAAGGCTGAAATCGGGTTAGCGGAGATGAATCAGGAAGAGCGACTAGCTTTCTTAGCTATGGAGCAGGAAGGCTGGAAAGGCTCCTAGCTCCAGAGATTATGAAAGGAGGTAGGTAATGGCCAGGTATGAAGTAATCATTATTGGAGGGGGCCCTGCCGGACTTACTGCTGGGCTCTACGCCTCACGGGCAGGGCTGAAGAGCTTACTGCTTGAGCGCGGGGCGCCGGGTGGTCAGATGATAAATGCTACGCTGGTGGAGAATTACCCCGGTTTTCCTGAGGGCATAGCTGGCCCTGAGCTGGGTTCGCTCATGCACCAGCAGGCAGTTAGATACGGTCTGGAGGTAGTAACCGCTGAGGTCACAGGTATTTCTCAAGAGCAGCCCTATTATAGTATCTCAACCACTGAAGATAGCCTTGAAGCCTCGGCCGTAATCATCGCTGCTGGTTCAGAGTATCGTAAGCTGGGAGTTGCAGGCGAGGAAAGGCTATCTGGTTACGGTGTTTCCTACTGCGCTACCTGCGACGGCTTCTTCTTTCGCAACCGTGAGGTAGCGGTGGTAGGAGGAGGTGATACCGCTATTACCGATGCTCTGGAGCTAAGTCAGCATGCCAGTAAAATCTACGTAATACATCGTCGAGACCAGCTCCGGGCAGGGAAGGCTCTCCAAGAGCGGGCATTTGCCCATCCCAAGCTGGAGTTCATCTGGGACACGGTGGTGGAAGAGGTCTCGGGGGATAAAGTACT
>Ga0307431_1000625_pt1 | contig 23069 bp, 23 predicted proteins | sample SalMarWE160170MG_FD_202155 | JGI IMG/M metagenome (GOLD analysis project Ga0307431, IMG submission 202155) | Salt marsh sediment microbial communities from the Plum Island Ecosystem LTER, Massachusetts, United States - WE1603-170 | ecosystem: Environmental > Aquatic > Marine > Intertidal zone >...
AAGCGCCGACGGACGAGACGGGGCGGTATCGCCGTAGGCTCCTTTGCCACACGGATGATCCAGAGGGAGCGGGCCGGTTGCGGCAGACGGGTAGTAACAGACCCTCGGGCTCGCGCCCTGGAGGAGGCTGCCAGGCGCTGGGAAGCGCGACAGACAAAGCAAAATCCTAGGGTGTAGAAAATGGCCAAGCAAGAGGCAACACCACTTGCACTGTTATTGAGGAGAGCGCAGTCGTGGCAAGAAGAAGGGAAGTTCTTTCAGGCGATAGCTACGTACTTCAGGTTGATGGAGTACCACGCCGGCACAGAGCCGGCCCAGAGGGCTCGGGAGCAGTTGCTGGATTTAGCAGAGCGCCTTGAAGCAGAAGGGAAGGTGCACCAGGCAACGCACCTCTACGAGCGGGTGGCCGAGCTGGACTAGCCTCTGCAGAGACAGACGAAAGGAGGGACTGGAGATGGCGAAGAAGAAAGCAGTGAGTACCAAGGCACGGAGGATCGAAGCCATAGCTGTCGAAACGGAATCTGTTACCTGTGGGTTTTGCGAAGGGAAGGGTAAAGACCCCTTCGGTATCATGTCTCAGCTTTCCACCTGCTGCGTCTGCGGCGGTAAGGGTACTGTCTCTGTAAGGGCCCCTTATGTACGCTGCGCCTTCTGCGAAGGCACCGGGGTGTATCCTGGCACCCGACAGACCTGCACCGGCTGCGGTGGGGTGGGGGTGATCCCGGTCAAAGAGCCCAATAAAACATGTCCTCATTGCGGTGGCACAGGTGTTGACCCCAACAGCGAAGCGGGATTTTACTGCCTGACTTGCCACGGGGCAGGTGTAGTCGAAGAGAGCGGGTAGTTAGTTTACCTGGGAACTGCGACCGACTGTAGGAGGTGCGCTATAGAAGGCAGGTATATTTACGGAATTATTCCTGGTAGTAATGAGACTCCCTTTAACATCTCTGGGCTGGGTAACTCCAGTCCGGTGTATGCGATAACCCATCAAGACCTGAGCTGCGTGCTGAGCGACTACGGCGGAGATGCCTTTGGCGCTCTCTCCAAGGAAGAGCTCGTTCGACGTCTTCTGGCCCACCAGCGGGTGGTAGAGCGGGTCATGCAGGACCACACCGTGCTCCCAGTGAAGTTTGGGACCGTCCTTAACAGCTCACAGGAGGTGCTTGGCCTGCTTGCCCAGGGCCATTCGGGGTTTGTGGATACCCTAGCTGCCATCCAAGACAAGGTAGAGATCGAGGTGGCTGCCACCTGGGATACCAGCCGGGTGCTTCAGGAGATCAGCAAGGAGGAAGAGGTGGTTCGCGCCAGGGAGGCCATCACCCACAAGGGTCAGCCAACCGTGGAAGAGCGGGTTCAGCTAGGGCAGGTTGTGAAGGCGTGCATGGACAGGCGCAGGGATAGTTACCGGGAACGGATGATAGACTTTCTCAAACCTCTGTCTGTTGACTTAGTGCCCAATGCCCTGGTCTCTGACCAGATGGTCATGAACGTGGCCTTCTTGTTAGAGAAGACCGAGCAGGAGGAGTTTGATAGTCATGTGAGACAACTGAATAGCCTTTTCCACGACCAGATCGACTTTCGCATCGTTGGCCCCTTGCCGCTCTACACCTTCGCCACCGTGGAGGTCACCAAGCCAACCCCAGAGAAGATAGAAGAGGCCAGACAACTCCTTCACCTGGGAGATGTCATATCTGAAGCTGAGATCAGGAAGGCATACCGCCGCCTGGCTGCCCAGGAGCAACGCAGCCTGAGCCCAGAGGATGAGCTAGCCAAGGACCAGTCCATCATTGCCAAGCTGGGGCAGGCCTCAGAGTTGCTGCTTCGCTACTGCCGGGCAAGGAGCGAGGCCCAGAGAGGTGAACGGCGTCATGCGCTGGCCAAGCTTGATAGTTGTCTGTTCGCCATCGATATAAAACGGTTAAGGAGCGACGAGGTCGAGCCCGCCCGTTTCAGCTAGTCTGAAAGGGTATAGTGAGGCTGATGAATCACCCAGGAAAATACCTCTACTGCATCATCCAGTGTTCGGAGGATCGTACCTTCGATGGTGTTGCTCCCATAGGGAACGCCAATGGTCCGGTGCACACGGTGTGCCACGATGGCTTGGCCGTGGTGGTCAGCGACTCAGCCCTAGAAGAGTACGAGAGCACCCGCACTAACATGCTCGCCCACGAGCGCGTTGTGGAAAGGGTTATGAGGGAATTCACCGTCCTTCCTGTGCGATTCGGAACCGTTACCCAAGACACTACTTCTGCCATCCCAGACATTCGCAAGCTCCTGGAGAACCGGTTTAAAGAGTTTGACAAGCTCTTAGCGGATATGGAAGGGAAGGTTGAGCTGGGCCTCAAGGCGCTCTGGAGGGATGAAAAGGCCATCTTTCAGGAGATTCTGGGTGAGAACGCAGCCATTCGGAGACTTCGGAACTCCCTTGCTGGCAAAAAAACCGCGGCCCTTCGTTACGAGGCCGTACCGCTGGGGGAAAAGGTCAAAGAGGCGCTGGATCGGAAAAGGAGCGGGGAGGTGGCACGCATCCTGACCCCCTTGAAGGGGCTGGCCTACCGCACTCAACAAAACGACGTGGTGATGGACCGCATGGTTTTTAGCGCTGCCTTCTTGGTAGATGAAAGCCGCGAGGGAGAGTTTGACCAAGCAGTAAGAAAGCTGGATGAAGAGTGGGAGCGCAGGATTAACTTCAAGTACACGGGGCCTAACCCCCCTTGGAACTTTGTCGATATCATTGTGAACTGGGAGGAGAGCTTGGAAAAAAGCGTTGCAACGGGAAATACGTGAGGCTCAGCATAGGATAGGAGGGACCAGCATGACAGAAGTCAGAAGGGAAGGTGATACGAAGCTTAGCCTCACGAGACTCCTTTCTGGTCTGCTGACACTCGGGATATCCGAAGTCCCAAGCCTGATTCACTGGACGGCCAGTAAGCTTATTGAGGAAGGCGAGAAAGAACGTCTCGATGATGGGAAAGTTCTAGCGGAGCTGATGGAGCTTCAGCAGCGTTACGACGTGGGCGAGATCAAGGAAGAAGAGTACGATCGACAGGAGAAAGCATTGCTGGAGCGGCTAAGTGCCATTCGCGAGGCCAAGAAGAAGCAAAACCAATAGGGATAGAGGCAAAGCAAACCCAAAGTAAGGAGGCCCAGATTATGGAGATGAAAGACATCATAGCGCGGACCAAGAAGCAGTTAGCGAACAGCACCGGGCTAAAGCCCGAGGGAGTTACCCGGGCTTTCAGAGACGACCAGGGCTGGCACGTAGGGGTGGAGGTGCTGGAGATGTCCAGGATTCCCACCGCCACCGACGTGCTGGGGGACTACGAGGTGGTCCTTGACGAAAACGGCAGTATGCTGAGGTTCGAGCGAAAACGGACCAGACTACGGGGCGAGCCTATGGAGGAAGAAGGGGAGCTGGAGTAACCGGGAGCGAAACCTCCAGGTGAACCAGTTAGGCTGGGAAAGAGCGAGGTCACTGTGACGCGTAAAGGGCTGTACATCTATTGTGTGATCGGAACCGGGGAGGCGAGAAACTTCGGCCCCATAGGGGTCGGATACAGAAGTGATACTGTAACCACCATCGCCTATCGGGACCTCAGTGCGGTGATAAGCAGCGTGCCTATGGACAAGTACGTGGTAGGTCAGAAAACTATGCTTGCCCATGAAAGGGTAATAGAGAAGGTCATGATGGACCACACGGTCCTTCCGGTGAGATTCTACACCGTGGCGCCCAATGCGGAGGAGATCCGGAACCTGCTTAGAAGCCGGTATGCGGAATTCAAGAAGCTGCTGCGGGGGCTGGACAACAAGGTGGAGTTGGGTATCAAGGCCCTGTGGAAAGATATGAACCACCTCTTGCGTGAGATTGTAAGCGAGGGCACGCGGCGGGAGGAAGGCTCGGCCACAGTAGCCAAGGCAAACGCTAGCAGCAAAAAAGCCGAGACTGAGAAGGGGGTTCGTGTTGTGTTGGAAGAAAAGCGGACCAACACAAGGGAACTTCTGTTGAAGCCCTTAAGGCCCCTGGCAGATGACCTCTGTCTCAACAGGACCTACGGCGATGACATGGTCATGAACGTCGCCTTCCTTGTGGACCGATCCAGAGAACGGGAGTTTGATGCCCGGGTGGAGCAACTGAGTGGTCAATATGACACCATCGAGTTCAAATATGTAGGGCCAGCCCCTCCATACAGCTTCGTCAACATAGTAATAGATAAAGGAGCGGATGACCCCTAGCCAGCCCGATCTTCGGGAAAGGAGGTAACAGAGGAGATGGCGCTGCAAGCGGAAAGCGATAACAGCGGAACCCTGGCTGACGTCATAGATCGGATCCTCGACAAGGGTCTGGTTATCGATGCTGATATCAAGGTAGTCGTCACCGGTGTCGAGCTCTTGGACATTAAGATCAGGGCTGCTTTGGCCTCTTTTGAGACCGCGGCCCGTTACGGTCTGGAGTTCCCATCCGGTGTTAACATGAACGCACCTGGCTGGAAGCAAGTGGAGGAGAAGGAGACGTGTCCGCAGTGTGATAAGCGCTTGTCCCGGCAGGACCTTTTGACCACCGGCTGTCCCTGGTGCGGCTGGATCAGTGCCAAGGCAGACAGTGGGACTCCGCTAGAGGAGGAGATCAAGGTATCCTAAAGAATGATGCTAAATGGACTTATCGTCTTAAGACTGGCAAATGGAAATGGAACAGGAGAGATTATTGTTATGGCAATAAGCTGCCGGCTGGAGATCTAGGCAATTAGGAGGCCAATCTATTGTAAGGGGCTTAGCTGAAGAGAAAATATTCAAGCCATCAAAGCGAGGTTTGAGATGGTTAATGGCACCGACTTTGGGGTCCTACAGACGCTTGCTCAGCTAGGGGGTAAAGCGCACGTACAGGTAGTCGCACGAAAAGCGGGACTCAGGACCCCTTATGCCGAACTGATTTGTAATAGCCTGGCCAAACATGGTTACATAGGCGTGGCGACTTCAGGAATGTGCGCGTTGACAGAAAAAGGGCATGAGGTTTTGCGGAAGAAGGGTTGGCGAAGTGAAGATAGAAAGCAGGGTGAAGAAATAGAGCCACCGCGCGAGTTGATAGGTGCGGAGCGATTCTTGCGCGGTTTACGCCAGAGACTGCGAGCAGGCAAAATGACCAAAGAGGAATACCAACAGAAGAGGGCGAAAATCCTTGTTGAGGAATCTCAGAAGAGGATCAAAAGGTGAGCAATGAGCGTGTGGATGAGCGTCTGACTGGTGGCGCTCGGTCGAGTTGGTCGCGCAGACCTCTACGCAAGGACTAGATGAGAAATTGTCGTCTCTTAAGGAGAGGGCATTGATGAAGAGAGAAGGACTGCCCACGTTCCTTTCGAATGCCCATTTGAAGTGTCTCCTCTTTGGGGGGAAGGGAGGGGTGGGTAAGACCACGGTCGCAGCGGCTTCGGCGATGTACCTGGCAAACCGATCATCGAAGCGGAGAATTCTCCTGGTGTCCACAGACCCTGCCCACTCTCTCTCGGACAGTTTTGAGCAACCGATCGGGGATACTATCACGTCCATAGAAGGCTTCCCTAACCTCTGCGCCCTCGAGATGGATGCACCAAGACGGCAGAGGCAATTCCAGGCACAATACGGGGAAGAGCTGGAGGACCTCTGTTACCGGGGCACTCTCCTTGACCGCGAGGACCTGCGCCAACTCTTCGCCCTTTCCATGCCCGGGATCGACGAGATGATGGCTATCATGGAGATAGCGGACATTGTCGAAAGAGGAGAATACGACTCCGTCATCCTGGACACCGCCCCCACGGGGCATACCATCAAGCTGCTAGAGCTGCCAGATCACATGGGCCAGTGGCTTAACGTCTTACAGCTCATGCAGCAGAGATATCATTATGTTGTTAAGCAGCTCGTCCGCAGGAGCCCAAAGAAGGATAAAGTAGACGCCTTCCTCGCCAAGCAGTTCCAAGATATGGACCGCGTCAGGTCGTTGCTTACAGCTAAGATGGCAACGGAGTTTGTGCCGGTGATGATCCCCGAGGAGATGGTCATCGAAGAGACGCAGAGGCTGGTGAACGTTTTGCAACGATTACAGGTCCCCATAAGAACCATCGTGGTCAACCAGGTCGTTACTGATGCCGAATGTGCCCACTGTAAGAGTCGATGGAAGGCCCAGAAAGAATACTACGCCGAGATGAAGCATCGGCTCTCGGCCTACAAACTGGTCAAGGTTCCCCTGCTGCCCTGGGAGGTACGGGGCCAGGAACGGCTACGGGGGTTTGCACAGGCCATGATCCGGGGCAAGGTGCCAGTGCCACCGCTCTCAGAGTCTACGACACTGTTACCGTCGCAGAAGGGAGCTTGGCACTGGCTCCCTCAAACGGAGCTCATCCTCTTCGGAGGCAAAGGAGGGGTAGGAAAGACCACTGTAGCCGCGACCACAGCTCTTCACCTAAGCCACCTGATGAAAGAGAAGAGAATCTTGCTCTTCTCCACCGACCCGGCCCATTCCCTTTCCGATGTATTCCATCAAGAGATCGGCGACCGAGTCACGCCGATCCTCGGAGTCAAGGGGCTCTTTGCATTGGAGATAGACGCCCCCCGCCTGCTGGAGGAATTCAGCGATCAGTTCCAGGAGGCCATCGATAAGTTACTCAACTCCGCTCTTGGTCCCGGTGTGGACGCACCTTTGGACCGGGCCATTATGGAACGGCTCATCCACGTCATCCCACCCGGACTGGATGAGCTCATGCCCCTAATGAAGATCATGGACCTTATAGAGGAAGGCCAGTTCGACCACCACATCTTGGATATGGCGCCTACCGGGCATGCCCTCCGTTTTCTAGAGCTACCGGACATCGTCGCCGAATGGCTTAAGACAGCCTTGCGGCTCATAGCAACGTACGGAAGAGGACGTACCGGCAACATAACTGAAGTGTTGCTGCAACGGTCAAGGGGGGTGAGGCTAATTGGAAACCTCTTGCGCAATCCCCAGCGCTGCCAGTTCGTTTGCGTCACCATCCCTGAGGCCATGGCCGTGGTGGAGGCTCAGCGACTGATGGAACGCCTAGCGAGGCTGCGCATTTCCTGTCTAGAGATGGTGGTGAATATGGTCGTTCCCGCGACCCAGTGCCGTTTCTGCGCTGCGAAGCGGTGGGAACAGCAGCGCTACCTGGAGGAACTCGCCCGCTTTGACCTTGCTATTACGCATGTTCCTGTGTTTCCCCGGGAGATCGCTGGTGTTCAAGGGCTGGGCAGGGTGGCTGAGGCCATCTTCGATGCAATGAATGACAGAATGAATGAGAGACCCCGTGAACGGGCCGACACAGATTCTCCGATAGGAGTTCAGGAGATCGCACTATGCTCCACGGGGCAAGAGGAGGTGCAAAGTGGAAAAGCACGAGAAGGAACCTGAAAGTGAAGAAGAAAAGGAGTCGGAGTTTTCTGACCTCGTCAGCGGAACCCTGAATTTTTTGGGCCTCAAGATGGACGTAGGTGAGCTTCTCTCCTCCCCTGAGTCTGCAAGGGACCGCCTTCAAGACCTGCGGGAGAAGCTGAAGGCAGCTGGAGGAAAAGAGGGCCTGTCCGATGACGAGTGGCGGCAAGGGGGGAGCACTATTACGGGACACATCCGGACCCGGGGCCTCCTAGGAGAGAGGGAATTTCATGTGGGCACCATGGGCAAACCTGGTAGGAAGGCAACAGGACGGCCGTCGCCCGAGCCCCCAGAGGTGGTGGAGCCACCCGTTGACATTTTCGACGAAGGGGAACAGGTTACCATTGTTGCCGATGTGCCTGGAGTCGCACTGGAAGACTTGGAGCTCAACGTTGAAGGGAGGGTCTTTTCCCTCGCAACAAAGGCAACGGCGCCGCGGAGCTATCGAAAGGAGCTTCGCCTCGAGTCCGACGTGCAGGCGGACAGCTTGGAGGCAACTTGCCGTAATGGCGCCCTGGAGGTTCGGGTGCGCAAGCAAGGGACGGGAAAAAATCAGGGTCCCAATAGCTAGAAAAGTGAGCGTCTGGGGTGCGGAGGAGGCAGGCAGCGCATGACCAAGTTGGACATTGATGCGAATGACCTTAAGAGTGGGGTCCTTGGGCTTGTGGTGGCTCTTGTCGAGATCATCAAGGAAGCGCTACGTCTTGAGGCCATGAAGCGCATGGACGGGGGCAGCCTGAAGGAAGAAGAGGTGGAGAGATTGGGAGAAGCCCTAATGGACCTGGACGCCGCCATCGAAAAGCTAAAGGTGGAGCAGGGGATCAGGGAATCGGTAAAGGCTGTCAGGGATGGTCTGGATAGTGTGGTTGACGATTTCCTTGATACAATGGTGAATCCCGAGCGTTGGAACAGAACAAGCTCAGTAGGAGCGTTAACCATGGAGCAGAGTAACAAAAATCGAGAACAATCCCAGGCAGGTCGCCGAGGCCGGCTAGAGAGATCAGGAAACTAGAGGAAGAGATAGGGTCCAAGCCCCAAGGTCTGGCGTACATGTATTGCCAGAAATTGGAGAAGCTGGTCAAGAAGGAGATGGAGGCCAAGGCAAAGAAAGATCAGCTTCTCTACTGGATGGAATGGCCAGGTAACAAGGGTAAGCTAATGGGAAGGGGATGCCATATCTGTGGCTTTATACCGCAATGGCATATGAAAACTGAGGAAGAAGGGTGGCAAAAGTTAGAGGGGAAGGTTGGCAAAAGGAGGGGTAGATATGACAGAAGTAAGAGACCAGGTAATTGACACTATAAGACAACTTATATCAGAAAAAGTAAAGGAAATTGAGCCCGGGGTAACACTTTTCAATGTGGTAACAACAATGCCTTTTGGGTCCGGGGCAGGAAATGTAATCACGCGAGTCAAGACTCCTCCAGATTGTTTAAGGATAGCCTTCAACTCACAGGGGAGCGACCTTACCCGTATCAAAGATTCGGTGGATGTCGTCATTCCTTGTGGAGAGCCTCCATATAAGGGATCAGCTCACAATCCGGAGACCGGGAAGCAACACGTTGAATTGGTTCTCGACCTTATGTCTGAAGCGATAAATGAGATATGCAAGGGGAGAAGAATAACAGAACCAGACTGCATTATTACTATTCATTCCTTGGGATATGGTTTCGGAACGGGAAGTCTTAAACCAGTAATCGCTAAGTTGAAGGAGGACTTCCCCAATACGGTGCTTCTACCCATTGCAATAACCCCTTTTTCTATTGAGAAGATAGCCTTTGAGAGAGCATATAAGGCTGTTGAGGATGCCTCAAAGGTGGCGACAGTCTTTGTAATCTCCAATGAAACCGCGGCCAAGAAATTGGCTGAGGACGCTGAGGGAGAAGAGGGGCTAGAGGGCATGCTAAACCTACCAAAGCCTGAGATCTATGAAAGAATAAATCTTGTAATCACAGAGACAATAAATGGCCTAACTAATTCCCTTACATCGACCAAACCTCCTCTCCAGTCCTTAGACCGCTCTGACCTCGAAAGCATCGTGAATGGACCTTTGGGGGTAATAAGCTGGGCGCCTCTCACCAGCTATGACGAGCTTGGGCCGGAGACAATAAATGAAGCTGAGAAGAATGAGTTCCTTACTCTTGTAGGTATGGCAAGCTTTCCTAAGGCAGCTAGAGTCCGAGCAACTTATATTGTTGATGCGCCAGGGAGTATTAGTCTTGGTCAGGAGAAAATGCTTTCAGAATACCTGGAGAATAAGTACGGCGCTGACCCAGCCCACATAAAGCCGCTGCAGATAAGTCGCTCTGAAGGAGAAAGTGGCTACCTTATCCTAATAAAGTCAGGATTTGCTCCGAGGAAACAAGGGAAGGATATCTGTGGCTATTACTCACTTCCTGGTGAAGGCAGCACCGCAGCGAAGGCAAGCTAGCCAAGATGAAGGAGAAGAAGAGGTTCTGTCCCGATGACGAGTGGCGGCAAGGGGGACACTGTTACGGGGCACATTCGGACTCAGGGCCTCTTAGGAGAGGGGAGGGTTAACCATGAAGCAGGATAGCAAGACTCGGAGGGAGTCAGCTGCTGGGGCTTCGAGTGCCAGCGAGCAGGCGGGATGCTATGTCTATTGTGTCGCCCGAGCTAGCGAAGAGGGAAGTCTGGGAGCAATCGGTATCGAGGGGCACGAGGCCTACACTGTTGCATATAACGATCTGTGCGCCGTGGTCCATGACTGCTCGGCTCGCCCCTACGAGTTCACGGACCCTGAGGTCGCCGGGGCCTGGGTCCTGGCCCAGCATCAGGTGGTGGAGGCCGCCTGGAAGCGATGGGGGGCCGTTTTACCTTTGACCTTCAACACCATCATCACTACCACGGAAAAGAGCGCAGCGGAGAACCTAGTGCAATGGCTGGAAACGGAATACGAGTCGCTCAAAGGAAGACTGGATATGCTCACCGGGAAGGCGGAGTACGTGGTCCAAGTCTCCTGGGATCCGGCAGTCGTTACCAGGAAGGTTGCCGAGGCCAGTTCAGAGATCAGGAAACTGGAGGAAGAGATAGAGTCCAAGCCGCGAGGCCTGGCATACATGTATCGCCAGAAATTGGAGAAGCTGCTCAAGAAGGAGATGGAGGGCAAGGCAGAGAAGGAATTCAAAGCCCTATACGACAGGATAAGCCGCTGTGTGGATAACATCCACCTGGAAAAGACGAAGGAGGATCAAGAGGGACGCCAGATGCTCATGAACCTCTCCTGTCTGGTTTCCACGGAGAGGTACCCCGATCTGGAGTCGGAGCTGGACGAGATTGGCAACATGGAGGGGTATTTCGTTCGCCTGGCTGGGCCTCTGCCTCCCTACAGCTTCTGTTAACATGAGAGGGAGAGGGCAGTGATGGAGCCCATGTCACGACCGCATGCTACTTTGGTGGACCTGTTGGACCGCGTTCTCGACCGCGGAGTGGTGATCAACGCTGATATCATCATCTCCCTCGCCGGCGTGCCTCTAGTCGGTGTCAACCTGAGGGCTGCCCTGGCAGGGATGGAGACCATGGTGAAGTACGGCGTGATGCAGGAATGGGACCGGCGTATTCGAAGCCAGACGCTGGAGTCTACGAAGACTCCTGAATGGTCAGTGACGGCAGGAGAGGAGGTCCCTATTGCAACAGGCCGCGATGTATCAAGAGCGAAGAGCGAAGAATGACCAGAGCCATAGGAATTGACCTGGGGACCTACTTTTCAGAGGTTGCTTGCCTTGAGAATGGGCGGGCGAGGGTTGTCCCCAATGCCGAGGGCCAGCATTCCACACCCTCGGTAGTCGCTTTCACCCAGGGTGGAGAGCTGGTGGTGGGCCAAGCGGCCAAGCGACAGGCTGCAGCCAACCCGCAGAAGACCGTCACGTCCATCAAGCGGCGTATGGGCTCCCGGTACCAGGTGAACATTAACGGGAGAAAGTACACACCCCAGGAGATATCCAGCTTTATCCTACGTAAGCTCAAGGCCGATACGGAGGACTACCTGGGGGAGGGGCTACATAAGGCGGTTATCACCGTGCCAGCCTACTTCAATGACCGCCAGCGACAGGCGACTATGGAGGCGGGTGTGCTCGCCGGCCTGGACGTTATAGGAATCATCAACGAACCAACCGCTGCTGTCCTGGCCTATGGGTTGGACCGAGAAGATGCCCATACCATCCTGGTGTGGGACCTGGGTGCTGGCACCTTCGATGTCTCCATCCTGGAACTGGGGGAGGGCATCTTTGAGGTGAGGGCGGTCAGTGGCGATAACCAGCTTGGAGGGGATGATTTTACCCGTCGCGTGGTGGACCACCTGGCTTTGCACTACCAAGAGACGTACGGGACCCCCTTCCTAGACGAACCGGAAGCCTGGGAAAGGCTCAAGGAAGAGGCCGAAAGGGCCAAAATCCGGCTTTGCAATTCGCCCGTAGCCCAGGTGCTCCTTCCCTTTCTGGCTAGTGGCCCAAAGGGCCCAAGGCATCTGAAAACAGAGCTAACTAGGGAACAATTCAAGGACCTCACTGCGGATCTGGTAGAGCGCCTGGTCGCCCCTACTCGCCAAGCCCTCAAGGATGCCGACCTCACTTCTGAGGGGATTGACCGGGTGATTCTCGCAGGGGGAGGTTGTTTGATGCCCAGCGTGCGGGAATTGGCCAGAGAGATGCTTGAAAAAGAAGCCTACCGCTATATTGACCCCTTCACCGTGGTAGCGCAAGGGGCCGCTATCTATGCTGGGATGCTCCTGGGTCTCGTGGAGAAAGTAGTTCTTCTTGATGTCCTTCCCCTCTCCTTGGGTGTAGAGACTCAAGGGGGCATAGTAGCCAGGATCATCCCCAGAAATACCCCTCTACCGGCGGTAGAGGCCCAGGTTTTTGCCACTGCAGCGGACTATCAGACCTCTATGGATATCCATGTCCTGCAGGGAGAGCGAGCACTAGCTGTGGATAACATATCATTGGGCCAATTCCAGCTGAATAACATCCCTCCGGCCAGTAGGGGAGTGGCCAAGGCCGAGGTGGCCTTCGAGGTTGACGTTGACGGTCTCGTCCACGTCTCCGCCAAAGACCTTTTAACTGAGAGCGAGGTGAAGGTGGAGGTGGCCTCGACCAAGTTGCTTGATCCTGAGGAGATACATCGCCTAAAGGAAGAAGCCCAGCGGAACGAGGAGCAGGACAAAGAGAGGCGAGCACGTATTCTTGCCGGCATCGAGGCTGATAACACCATCGCCGCCGCGGAGCTGGCCCTGGAAGAGTTGTCTAGTCCTCTGTCAGACCCTCACGTGCAGCAAATCGTCAGTGCGGTTGGGAAAGTCAAAGAGGCGCTGGCCAGCGGCATAGTCAAGGAGATCAGGCACCAATGCAAGGAGTTGCGGCGGCTCCTTGAACTCACTCACACGGCTCAGGCGAGGAACCACTAAAGACCGGCAGCCCACGGCCAGGCACTCCCTACCAACCCAATTTTTGGTGAAACAATCCGCCCCTTGACAAGCTCTTTGCAGTGTGTTAACATGTTTACAAAAGGAGCGGGATGGGAGTAATTGGAACAAGGCTGACACCGATTCTGGAGCAAAGTGTCCGAACTCATTGCCGTGGTTTGGGGAAAACACCTTCGGTGTGGCTCAGGGAACTTATAGAAAAGGAAATCTCAGGCAAGGCGCCAAGTCCAGCGGTTGGTGATGCCATCACAGAGCTTAATAAGTCGGTCTCTGACAACGCTAAGGTTATGAGCGGCATCCTGGCAGTATCCCTAAGCGCGTGTAATATCCTTGTCCAGAGCGAGGTATCAAATCGCCCCGAGAGGGCAAAACAGCTAGAAAGGGCCCATAGTGAATTCGTAGCAGCGCTTCTTAAAAACCTACCGCTAAAGGAGAAACTTACCGTGGAGACAGGGGTAAGAATATCGGACTTGGCAACCGAAATAGAAAGGATTAAAGCTGAAAAGCAAATACAAAAGGAGGCGTAACATGGCTAAGGAAGAGAAAAAGGCAAAGGCACAGTTTGATTTTGGGCTGGGGGGACTGTTCACGGGGATTGGTAGTCTCTTCGATTTGGTCTCTAAGATGACCGAGGAGGGTAAAGAGGAATATACCCGTACCGGGGAAATTAAGGGGTTAGGTGACAAGGCTAAGGGAATCTATGGCTTTAGCGTCAAGATGGGCATAGGAGGTCAGCCTACCGTAGAACAGTTCGGCAACATCAAGAAAACAGAGAAGGGCTCGGTGGAGGTAGCCGAGGTCCAGGAGCCCATTGTAGATGTCTTCGACGAGGGGGACCATCTAATGGTGATTGCTGAACTTCCCGGCGTCGAGGAGAGCGATATCCATCTTGAAATAAAGGGTGATATTCTTGAACTGAAGGCTGAGGGTGAAGATAGGAAGTATAGTAAGGAGGTTCTCCTGCCAGCGGAGGTTGAGGCTGACCGCATAGAGACCCAATATAAAAGCGGAATTTTGGAGATAAAACTCGCCAAGAGGACACCCGGATCAGGTGGAGGTAGCTAGAAATATGCCTGAAATAAAGCCCGAAGATGCGTTGATACTCAAGGTAGCCGAGGCATTAGCCAAGGATGTTGGCCGGGGGATAGCCAGGCTCGACCCCCAGGACATGGCAAGATTGGGAGTTGAGGTAGGAGACATCATCCATGTCCAGGGTAAGAGACCTACCGCAGCTAAGGTTATGCCTGCTTTCATGGAGGATAGAGGCAAGGATATTGTCCAAATAGACGGTATTACCCGGGAGAATTCTCAGATAGGTCTTGGCGAAAAAGCGCAAATTCAGAAAGTAGAATATAAGACTGCTGCCGTAGTAGTGCTTGCCCCCTTAACCACCCGAGGGACATTAAAAGAGAGAGATACCGGTTATATTGGGAAGCTGCTTGAGGGATTGCCGGTTACCGCCGGGGACAAGGTAAGGGCCACCCTCTTTGGCACCCGTTACCAGGAATTCTCTGTGGTTGATACCAGCCCCAAGGGAGTAACTGTCATTCACTCAACCACCACTATCAAGATAAAGGGGGAAGGTGCACAGGAGAAGGAAGGTGTCGGGATCACCTACGAGGATATTGGTGGGTTGCATAGGGAGATTGGAAGGATTAGGGAGATGATTGAACTCCCATTGAAATACCCTGAGGTATTTGAGAGATTGGGAATAGATGCCCCTAAAGGGGTACTACTGCATGGCCCCCCTGGGTGTGGGAAAACCTTGATTGCCAAAGCAGTGGCCAATGAGACCGACGCAAGCTTTTTCCATATAACTGGCCCGGAAGTCATTCATAAATTTTACGGCGAGTCGGAAGCCCACCTTCGGGCCATCTTCGAGAAGGCAAGCGAACAAGCCCCGGCTATCATCTTCGTTGATGAGATCGACTCCATCGCCTCCAAGAGGGAGGAGGTTCGGGGTGACCAGCAGGTAGAGCGGAGAGTAGTGGCCCAACTCCTGGCTCTGATGGATGGCTTAAAATCGAGAGGAGAGGTAGTCGTTATCGGGGCTACCAACATACCCAACGTGCTCGACCCAGCCTTAAGGAGACCGGGACGCTTTGATCGAGAGATAGCTATTAGTATTCCTGATAAGAATGCCAGGTTACAGATACTTCATATTCACACCAGGGGAATGCCTCTGGCTTCTGATGTAGACCTGGAACGGATTGCCGGAATTACACACGGGTTTGTCGGGGCAGACCTAGAGGCACTGTCAAGAGAGGCGGCGATGGTAACCCTGAGGAAGATCATGCCCGAGATTGAGTTTGAGGCTGACTACATCCCCTATGAGCTTCTCCTGGAACTGGAAGTCACCATGGATGACTTTATGGAAGCATTAAAGGAGGTGGAGCCTTCAGCCATCCGGGAGGTCTTCACCGAGATCCCCGACGTGAGATGGGATGATGTGGGGGGTCTAGAAGAGGTCAAGCGGATACTCATTGAGACCATCGAGTGGCCCTTCAGGTATCCAGACCTGTTCAAACAGGCCAGGACCAGCCCGCCTAAAGGGATCCTGCTCACCGGTCCTCCCGGCACTGGAAAAACGCTCTTGGCTAAGGCAGTGGCCAATCAGAGCGAAGTAAACTTCATCTCAGTCAAAGGGCCAGCCCTTCTCTCTAAGTGGATAGGCGAGTCGGAAAAGGGCATCCGGGAGGTATTCAAGAAGGCAAAGCAGGCGAGCCCCTGCATCGTCTTCTTCGATGAAATAGACGCCCTTACCCCAGTTCGGGGCGCTGGGGGCGACTCACACGTGACGGAGCGGATCATCAGCCAGCTCCTGACCGAACTGGACGGCATCGAGGAGCTCAAAGGGGTGGTGGTGCTGGCAGCCACTAACCGATCTGACATCATCGACCCCGCCCTTCTGAGGGCCGGCAGGTTCGACATTCAGCTAGAGCTCCCGGTCCCCGATGAAAAGGTAAGGCGGGACATATTTGACATCCACACTCGTGGCAAACCGCTGGCCAGCGACGTTGACTTGGATAGGCTGGCCGCGGCGACGGAGGGCCTGGTTGGCTCGGACATAGAGGCCATCTGCCGCAGAGCATCTATGCTTGCCATCAGGGAGTTTGTGAGTGAGGACACACCGGGTTCCGCATCCCCGGATGTTGGCGACTTCAAGGTGGCAGCCAAACATTTTGAGCAAACAATTCGCGAGATGGGCAGATGACAGGGATGAAGAGGCTCCTGTACATCCCCATTATTCATGAGCAAGCGGACCTGGGCAGCGCTAGGACAGCCCTTGCCCAGAGGAGCGCTGCACTATCTGGAGAGCGGCGGTGGGTGCTCCACCGGGAGACCGTGGGCAAATTCTGGGGGAAGGTAGCGGCCTATCTCCGCTCCTTTGACCCCCACCAGCTAAGGGTGTACCAAGATGGCTTGGCCGCCGATGGCGAGACGGGAAGGCGCATCGTGGAGGAGGCAGCACGCAGAGCCAGTAGAAACTATCAGCTGGTCCTGGAGCTCCTCAATGGAGGCGCCGAGCTTCGAAAGACGGAGGACCCCGCCCTCCTTTTGCGACAGCGCGAGGTTATCCTCGGGCACCTGCAGCAAGATTTGGACGCCGATCAGTATAGAACCCAGAGCGACCGGCTTATGGAGGAGCGCGATAAGTTCATCGCCGAGACCGTCAGGGCAACCCTAAAGGAAGGGGAAGTGGGTGTGCTCTTTATTGGGGCTTACCACAACGTGGCCTCCCGCCTGACAGGAGACATCTCCGTAGAAGTGGTCAAGGATCCACGCCGAGTGAGAGCCTACTTTGAGGAGCTCTTCCTCGGTCGTAATGAGGTGAAGCTAGAGGAGCTTGTTCAGTACCTGACCTCGGTGATATGCGATGGGAATCTCGCACGGGTCTAGGGCTAAGGGGTTAGAAATTCGAGGGACACAGACTTCATCTCAGGCTGCTCCTTGAGGAATCATGCTATGCGTTCCCGAAATGTCAGCACATTCGACTATCCGGATTTTGCCTCCCGCCTTGCGGCGACGATCTCCTCGGAAAGGACGTACGGGACAGCCTCGTAGTGTTCAAAGTGCATGGTGAAGTTTCCGCGGCCGCTCGTGATGTTTCGCAGCTCGGAGGCGTAGCCGAACATCTCCGCTAGTGGAACCAACGCACGCAGGACCGTTGCGTTCCCCTTCGTATCCATCGCGATGATCTTCCCGCGTTTCCCAGCTAGACTTCCAGTAACGGCTCCCGTGCAATCCTCAGGTGCAGTTACCTCAACGCTCATCGCCGGTTCGAGAAGCTGAAGACCGGCCTTTTTGCATGCCTCGCGGAATCCATTCGCCCCACAGGTGTGGAACGCTTGGTCTGAAGAATCCACTTCGTGCATCGACCCATCGTAAACTATGACCTTAATGTCGACCATTGGGAACCCCGCGTACGGCCCCTTGGCCATCGCGCCTATGATCCCCCGTTCGATCGCGCGCAGGTACTGACGCGAGATCTTCCCTCCCTTAATCTTATCTTCGAACTGCAGGCCAGCGCTCGGCTCGCTCGGCTCGATACGGAACATCATATGTGCGTACTGACCACGCCCCCCGGTCTGCTTGACGTGGCGATACTCGTGGTCGATTGATCCAATGATCGTCTCCCGATATGCTACCTGAGGCGTGCCGACAGCTGCTTCCACGTTGAACTCGCGACGCAGACGATCGACGATGATCTCCAAGTGCAGCTCCCCCATCCCGGAGATGATGACTTCACCGGTCTCAATGTTCGAGCGCACCACAAAGGTTGGGTCCTCTTCGGCGAGACGGTGAAGAGCCTTAGCCAGTTTGTCTCGATCCTCTCTGCTCGTTGGCGCCACGGACACGCCGATCACCGGTGACGGGAACTCGATCGAGTCCAACACGATAGGGTGCTCTGAACTGCATATCGTATCGCCGGTGCGGGTATCTGCAAGCCCTACTACCGCACCAACCTCACCCGCGTGTATCTCCTCGACTGCCTCCCGATGGTTGGCGTGCATCTCGAATAGCCGACCAATGCGCTGTTTCTTCTGCCGGCTGGAGTTCAGCACGAACTCCCCTGCTCTCAACATCCCAGAGTAGACACGAACGTAGGTCAGTTTCCCCATGTGTTTATCGGTTTGAACCTTGAACGCGAGCGCAGCAAGCGGTGCATCATCGCTCGGATTTCTAACGATATCCTTGTTCTCCTTCCGGCATGCTCCGATCACTGGAGGAAGATCACTCGGCGAGGGGAGGTAATCGACAATCGCGTCGAGCAGACGCCGTACTCCCTTGTTCTTGAACGCTGCTCCGCAGAGAACCGGGATGAACCGTCCCTCAATCGTCGCTGTCCGAATGGCGCGTACGACATCCTCCCGCGCAGGCGTCTCTTCATTAAGGAATTGCTCCATCAGGCGATCGTCTTGCTCGCTGATCCGCTCGATCATCTGCTCTTTTGCCTGGCGTGCCTTCGGTAGCAGTTCCTCAGGGATCTCTTCCTCGCGGATGACAGCCCCCTTCGGCGTGTCGTCGTAGTAGACTGCTTTCATGTCCACGAGGTCGATCAACCCTTGAAAGCAAGCTTCTTCTCCGATTGGGATGACGACTGGAACCGCGTTAGCGCCGAGCTCCTTCTTGATCTCCTCCACCACACCCTCGAAATCCGCGCCAGTGCGGTCCATTTTGTTGACAAAGGCGATGCGGGGAACACGGTACTTCTCGGCCTGGCGCCACACAGTCTCCGACTGGGGCTGCACCCCTCCTACGGCACAAAAGAGGACCACCCCTCCATCGAGTACACGTAAGGACTGCTCCACCTCCGCCGTGAAATCGACGTGTCCTGGCGTATCGATGATGTTCACGCGATGGTCCTTCCAATAGGTTGTCGTTGCCGCAGAGGTGATTGTGATCCCCCTCTCTTGCTCCTGGATCATCCAGTCCATAGTCGCCTCGCCATTATCTACCTCGCCAATCTTGTGGCTCTTCCCGGTAAAGAAGAGAATCCGTTCCGTCACCGTAGTCTTACCAGCATCGATATGAGCCATTATCCCAATGTTGCGAATCTTAGTAATATCCCTTGCCCTGCTCATCATTCCTCCATTTCCTCTCATTTGCATCGTCACACACCGCTCTACAAAGATGTGTTTCAGGAACAAGAGCAGCTTTCCTTTGCTCTGATGCAAAAGGAATATGATCCATCCGTCATACATTCTTCGTCAGGGAAACGTGCGTACATGACCTACCGATGCTCGTTAGCCAACAGTTAACTACCTAGGATCACAGTTTACCCGCTCTTATCTGGAACGCAACCTTTTCCCTGGTACCATGTATCCGTCCCCGGAATTCCCGGAGTTTGGATCCAAGAATTGCCCATGTGACTGTGCACTTCTTGGTTTAAGTTTCTCTCGGTGCTATGCTGATAGAAACAAGGGAAGAGTCCCTCGCAAAGGGTGATTCGAAGAGTAGAGGACAGAGGAAACGACTATGTTGATCGACCGAAGGCACGTCAAAAGGCTTGCGATAGTGAGTGGATTGATCATCGCTGTCATGCTGGCTCTTGTGATCGTTCTTGTTTGGCAACCGCACGTTTCCCGCTCAGACCACCGGGAAAAGCCACCTGTTAAGGAGCGGGAAGAGGAGCGCGCACGGATGGTACGTGAGCAGATCGCCGCGCGCGACGTGAGAGACACGCGGGTACTTGACGCAATGAGGCATGTACCGCGTCACTTCTTCGTGCCGGAGAAATACGCCAGCAGCGCATACAGCGATTGCCCCCTTCCCATCGGCCAGGGGCAGACCATCTCCCAACCTTTCATCGTCGCCTTCATGACGGAACTGCTAGAGGTGGAACCCGGTGATCGGATCCTGGAAATCGGTACGGGGAGCGGTTACCAAGCGGCGGTGCTTGTGGAGCTGACCCCATTTGTCTATACGATTGAGATTATCGAAGAGCTGGGGGGACAGGCGGCCGCGCGATTGAGGGAGCTCGGTTACGAGACCGTCGAAGTCAAGATCGACGATGGATACTTCGGCTGGGAAGAGCACGCCTCATTTGACGGCATCATCGTCACCTGTGCCGCCGGACACATCCCCCCTCCCCTGCTTGAGCAGCTGAAGCCGGGCGGCAGGATGGTCATCCCCGTAGGTGGGGTTTACGAGGTACAGTATCTCGTGCGCGTCACGAAGGACGAGGAAGGTAGGATCCGTTCACAGACGCTACTGCCAGTCCGGTTCGTTCCAATGACAGGTAAAGCTCAAGACTAGACATGACCCTATCGTTGTCCCAGTTGTCGGAGAAGCCAACGCCGCACCTTGTTCTACCCGTGCTGGCCGTCTTTCTTGTTTCCGCAGCGGTCATCGGGTTTGAGCTGGCGTTGATGCGATGCCTCTCCGTGGCAGGATGGCATCACTTCTCCTACCTGGTTTTAAGCACGGCGCTACTTGGTTTTGGGGCGAGCGGAACGCTCCTTGGCCTGGTCGGCCCCTCACTCGAGCGCCACTTCGGTACATGGTGCACTGTGCTGACCCTCGCCTTCGGTCTTTCGGTGCCGCTCTGCTTCCGGGCGGCACAGTCCCTTCCGTTGGATCCTCAGTATGTCCTCTACAGCTCGCAGCAGGCTGCCTTGATGGTCGCTTACCACCTCCTCTTTTTTGTGCCGTTTATGCTCGGCGCTACTGTCATCGGGCTATCGCTTATGCACTTTAGCCGGCGAGTGCACGTGCTTTACGGCGCGAACCTCCTCGGCAGTGGCGCTGGCGGCCTGTGGATGATCCTGCTCATGTTCACGCTACCGGAAGAGGACCTCCTCTACGTTATAGCTGGGCTCATCCTCGTAGCGGCGGTCATCTGGGTCGCATATGGAGCAACGTATTCTCCTGCGGCATCTCTAAACGTGGCAAAGGGCATCCGGAGACGCCCTCCTACCAGGCTCTTGATTGCGGTGACTGGTTCTATGGCTGTGCTGATACTTCTTGCGACTTTGTGGCCCATGGAACTGCGCATCGACCAGTATAAGACGCTCGCTTCGGTGCAGCGCTGGGAGGATCAGTCCGACGCCGAGCACCTCCTCACAGTGCACAGCCCGCGCGCCCGGTTGGACGTCTACGATTCCTCACTGTTTCACGAAACCCTTTTCGCCGGATTCACCACCCCTTCTCCCCCTCCTCCGCAGCTTCACATCCTGGTCGATGGCCATTTGGCAGGTACGGTGTTTAAGATACAAAGCCCGCAGGAGGCGGAGATTCTCGACCACACACCCATGAGTGTGCCGTATCGGATGAGCGAGCGCCCACGGGTTCTCCTGCTCGGCGAGGTCGGTGGCACGAATGTCTGGCTCGCGCGGCGCTTCGATGCAGACCATGTCACTGTCGTACAGGGTAATCCGCAGATCATTGAGCTTCTGAATGGCCCCCTCGCTGAGGCGGCCGGGCACGTCTTCTCCCTTCCCGGCGTGGAAGCGGTCGCGGCCGATCCGCGGCTCTTCTTGGAGGCTCACGAGGAGCGCTATGACATCATTCAACTGGTGAGAGCAGAGGGGATGGCCGTTGGGGTGAGTAGCCTACTCTCCGTTCACGAGAACTTCCTGCTCACGCGGGAGGGCCTTGCCCTGTGTCTGCACCGGCTGCGGCCGGGCGGTCTGCTGGCGGTCACACGTCAGCAACAGGACCCGCCGCGAGACAACGTAAAGATACTTGCCACCCTGGCACAAGCACTGGAGTCGCTCGGTATCGAGGAGCCCGGTCAACACGTCGTCCAGTTTCGCAACTACCTGGCTGTCACGACGCTCGCTTCGCTGACTCCCCTCGGTGCTGAGACCTGCACGCGACTTTCTTTAATCTGTGAGGAACTGCAGCTTGATGTTGAATGGGCGCCGTGCCCTGGGGCAGACCCTACCGAACAATTTGCCAAGCTCACCGGCCCGCCCGGAGCAGACTACTCCTACTATCACTATGCCGCACGCGAGATCTTCTCGCCGCAGCGTGAGGAGTTCCTACGCGATTGGGTCTACAATGTGCAGCCGGCACGCGACAACAGTCCCTACTTCTACAACTTCTTTCGCTGGGCTTCCATCCCGCTCTTTCAACAGGTCTACGGAAAGGCCTGGTTCCGGAAGCTGGAACTTGGTTACGTGGTCGTTGCAGGCGTCCTGATCGAAGTAGTGATCGTGGGGAGTCTCCTAACCCTGGTGCCGCTTTTCTGGCTCAAGCGCCGGTCTGGGAAGCGTAGCGGCCGCCTAGCAACCGCCACATACTTCCTTCTGCTTGGGATCACCTATATGCTTCTGGAGATGGTTCTGATCATCAAGTTTACCCACTTTTTGGGCGATCCCATCCTGTCAGCCGGAGGCGTGGTGAGTGCATTCCTCGTGTTCAGCGGCCTGGGAAGCCTCGTAAGCAGGCGGCTGTTCCACAATCCGCGTCGCGCCATCACGATAGCGGCGCTTGGCGTTGCCGTCTTTGCCATTGCTTACGTTTTCATCTTGGACGGTCTCTTCGCGCTTACGGCTGCATGGCCAACAGCCACTCGCTTCGGCCTGGCGGTCTTAGTGGCAAGCCCGCTTGCGTTCCTGATGGGCTGGCCGTTCCCAAACGGCTTAACCTGCGTGGAGAGAAGACGACCCACCCTGATCCCTTGGGCGTGGGGTGTGAACGGTGTCGGCTCTGTAGTAGGTCCACCAGTGGCAGTTTTGCTGGCAGTAACGAGCGGTTTGAGCACGGTGATGCTGCTCGGCGCCATCTTGTACGGGTGTGCAGAGTTGGTGGCGTGGGCGCTTCCGGGCGCACCTCGCGATGAGCAAACAACCTCGTAGTAAGCTACAGGGCACCTCCTGCTGACGCCGCAACCTGCGACTAACCGCGGGAGTAGTGAAAAGGGGCAATCAGTCCTCAGTTGTCAGTTATTCAGAAATAGCTATCAGCCGTCAGTTCTTAGACCGTTCGTAGCGTCGGAACCTGTGTCCGACGTTAATGATAACGGAGCAAGAATTACGTAGATGATTCGTGATGAAAGACAACGTCGCACATAAAGTACGACGCTACACAAGCACAACCCTGGTCTTTTGGGTTGCTTGCTTTTCCCATTCAACTATTCAACTGCTTTTGGCTGCCGACTGCTTCTCGACTCTCGACTCCCGACTCTGGACTCTCGCTTTTCCCACTTAACCATTCAAGTGGCTTTTGCTGCTGCCTTTGACTGTCTTTTTCCCCTTAATCCATAAT
>Ga0307431_1000626_pt1 | contig 22997 bp, 17 predicted proteins | sample SalMarWE160170MG_FD_202155 | JGI IMG/M metagenome (GOLD analysis project Ga0307431, IMG submission 202155) | Salt marsh sediment microbial communities from the Plum Island Ecosystem LTER, Massachusetts, United States - WE1603-170 | ecosystem: Environmental > Aquatic > Marine > Intertidal zone >...
GTAGCACAGAGAAATAAAGAATTTTATTGCATTAATGATAGTATCTTTATTGAAAAATATGGTAAAATGATTTTAGATCTTAAGCAATTATCAACGATAAATTTGATAAGTATTTTTAATCGAAGAATTTTCAAAATATTTTTCAAAAAAAAGAAGGATTTTTTAAAGTTATCTCGCATAGTTAAACTATGAAATAAAGAATTTTATTGCTATTTTTTAATTTTTAACTAATAAAAACTATTTAATAAAAATTCTTTATTTTAATTTTTAAATAAAATGAAATCGAATGTATAAAGTTAATGTAAAATATAATTTTTTTAATTTACGCAAGGCATAAAAATAACAAGGAGATTGGCAAAGAAAATGGAAGTAAGGCTTAGAAATTTAAGTAAACATTTTGGAAAAGTTAAAGCAGTAAATAATTTTAACCTCGAGATAAATGATGGTAAGTTTGTAGCTTTGCTTGGGCCTTCGGGATGTGGAAAAACTACCACCCTGCTTATGATAGCTGGAATTTATAAACCCACTACTGGGGGTATTTATTTCGGAGATAAGATTGTAAATGAGGTTTTACCCAAAGATAGAAAAATTGGTATGGTCTTTCAAAGTTATGCCCTTTATCCTCATATGACTGCATTTGATAATATAACATTTCCTTTAAAATTACTAAAAACTCCTAAGGAAGAGAGAGAAAAAAGAGTCAAGGAAGTGGCTAAATTAGTTCAAATAGAAGAATTATTAGATAGAAAACCTGCTCAACTTTCAGGAGGACAACAACAAAGAGTGGCTCTTTGTCGAGCTTTAATTAAGAAGCCAGATATCCTGCTTTTAGATGAACCCCTCTCCAATTTAGATGCCAAGCTTAGAACCTTGATGAGAGCAGAGCTTAAAAGATTACAGAGAAAATTGGGGATTACCACTATTTTTGTTACTCATGATCAGGTAGAGGCTATGACTATGTCTGATAAAATAGCCTTATTACAGTTAGGGGAGCTTCAGCAATATAGTTCATCTGATGAGCTATATAATCGACCGAAGAATTTGTTTGTAGCCGGTTTTATAGGAAGCCCGCCCATGAACTTTATTGATGTTTCTCTGAAACAATCAGAAGAACAATTTCTTTTAAAGAATGAAGATGTTACTATTGAAATCCCCTCAAAGATTGGTAAGCTTATTCAATCTCATTCTCAAAATAATGAAATAATATTGGGCATCAGGCCTGAGGATATAAAAATTGACCACAAAAAAGGAGAAGAGGCTGAAGTTTACGTGGTTGAACCTATGGGGATGCAGGTATTAGTTACCGTTAAATTAGGGAATTTGCAAATTAAAGTGCTTACTACTCCCCCATTTACAAAAAAGATGGGCGAAAAGGTTAAATTACACTTTAATGTAAACAAGATTCATCTTTTTGATAAAAATACAGAAAAATCCCTGTTGTTGAATTAGTTTTCTACTGTTCGTAAAATTAAAGAAGATCTAGAATGGCAGAGATGTAAGGGTTCGATTTATCGAACCCGATAGAGAAAATCGTTAAGAGCAATAAGAGCATCTAGATATAGCGAATTTCTGTAGATGGTACTCTACAAAATTAAGAGGAGGTGATAGAAAGGAAAATTAGTTAATTTAATATCTTGAGTAGATTTTCAAAATTTTAAAAGGAGGAAGCAAGAATGAAAGCTTTAAAAAGTTTATTAAGTATTTCATTAATAGTAATTCTGGTTATGTCTTTTACAGCTATGGCTTTAGCTCAAGATTTGGATATTATTCCTATTAAGGTTCGTTGTAGAGCAAAACCTCCCATGGAAAACTGGCGTGGTCTTAATTTCTTAGTAGCCGAAAAAGGTCTCAATGCTGATTTAGAGGCGATGGGTGACCCCCGCCGTGTAAAAGTAGAAATTATACAGGATAACTTGGAATGGGGACCGTATGTAACTGAGTTTGTGCTTGGTTATGGTGCTGGTGAAGCGCCTGATATTTGGCTAACCGGTCATGAATATATAGGTGTTCAGGCCGAGGCGGGTCGGATCATCGCTTTGGACGAACTGATGAAGGAATTCCCTGGATTTGACAACGTCATCGATAGTCTATGGAATAGTACGAGTTACAAAGGAGAAATCTGGGGAATCCCCCAAGACGCTGAGGCTCGACCGCTTTATTGGAATAAATCTTTGTTAAAAAAACTCGGCTGGTCAAATGAGGAAATAGAAGCATTGCCCGGGAAAATCGAAAAAGGCGAGTTTACCCTTTATGATATGTTAGAAACAGCCAAACAGGCAGTAGATAAGGGTGTTGTTGAGGCAGGTAACGGCTTCTGGACCCGTCCAAAGAATGGTCCTGATTTTACCGCTTTCTACTATGCCTTCGGTGGGCAGACTATCGATGCCGCAACCGGGAAGTTAATTTTCGACAAGGATGCAGGGCTAAAGTACTACAAGTTTTTCTACGATGCCGTACAGAGCTACGGTTCTATGAAGTGTCTCGGAATAGGTTGGCCAATCTGGAACGGTTCTATCGGGAGTGAAAATAGGCTGTTTTGGGTCGCGGGAACATGGCAATGGGCTGAATGGGCCAATATATACGTTAAAGATCAAGGCGGCGAGGACTATCTGTGGGAGAACTTTGGTTTTGGGTTAATTCCGGCTGCAGAGAAGGGTGGTAAACCCAATTCTCTTACACATCCATTAGCTTATCTTATCAGTTCCCAGTGTAAATATCCGGATTTAGCAGTAGCTTTAATTGATAAAATCACTAACTATGGTCCCAATACTCGTCACGCAATCGCCAGTACACATCTGGGAATCCTTAAAGGTCAGACAGAATATAAGTTCTACAAGCAATCTCGTTTGCTGAGCGAAGCGCTCTACATGTTAGATTACACCACCTTCCTACCTAACAATCCTTACTGGGGTACCTATTCTACGGTAACTTATGAAGCCCTGGCAGCGGTGGTAAGCGGTGATTTTACTCCCGAGGAGGCAGTGGATTTTGTAGTAGAAGGACTTAATCGTGAATTAGGAGATAAGATAATCATTAAATGAATAAAAATTTCAAATTGGAGAGGGAACCGAGTTCCCTCTCCAATTTCCCAAACTCAAAACCATTTTTTTCTAAATTAAAGAACTGGTTATTACCATATGCTTTTCTTTCCCCTACTCTTGTAGTGGTAACCCTATTCTTTTTTATTCCTTTAGTTATAGTCTTTATTTTAAGTTTTACCAATCTGGATATGACGAATTTTGGAATACTTAAATGGTGGCAGCCTACAAACTGGACCTTAGATAACTATGTGAAGATCTTTACTAATAGGTTCTTTCCCAAGATTCTAAAGAATACTCTTATATATGTGAGTATGACCTTAATTTTTTTCAATGTGGGAATGGCTTTGCTTATTGCTTTAATTACTACGAACATTAACCGGCGAGTTGGTTTTGCCTTCCGCTTAATATGGCTAATGTGCCGTCTTACTCCGGTGGTTGTCTATATTATGATGTGGAAGGCTTTAGCTGGACCAGCTCCTATGGGAGTTATAAACAAGCATATTCTTGGTCCCTTGGGTATAGGTGCAGGGGGATACTTACTTAATACCAATCCCTGGCTTTTTATTATTTTAGTGAATGGTTTTATCGGAGCTTCTTTTGGGATGATTATTTTTTCTTCCGCTATTGAAGCCATACCTAAGGATTATATGATAGCTTCCAAAGTAGATGGAGCTTCAACCTGGCAAACCATTCGTTATATTACTATTCCTATGATCAGATGGCCCTTGCTTTTTGTTACCACTTATCAGACTCTATCGCTTTTGACTTCCTTTGAACAGATTATGCTTCTTACAGATGGAGGTCCTGGGCTTTACGAAACTGAAGTATGGTCTTTAACTGCCTATCACCGTGCATTTACCAGCTATTTCGGGAATACTCAATGGGGTTATGGTTCAGCCTGGGCAGTTATTCTGGTAATTATTGGTATAGTAATGGCAATTGTATATTTGCGTGTATTCAAGTTTAATGAATTAATTCAAGAACCGAAAATTGACCAGCTATAATGAGATATATAGGAGAATGATAATAAATGGTATTAAATAAATTTCGTTTAAATTTGAAATCTATTCTTGCCTATGGGGCTTTGATTGCATTTAGTATGCCTATCTTCCTGGTTTTTTTATGGTTAGTTATTACAACGTTTTCCACCAGGACAGAGGGACTAAAGTCATTGGGGTGGACCTTGAGCAATTGGAGTTTCTTGTGGAAATCACCTTTTGGTCCTAATTTTCCGAGTATATGGCTGGCGACTCTCAATACATTCCTTCTTGCCACAGTAATGACCACTATTGTAGTTTTTGTTTCGTCAATGTCTGCCTATGCTCTATCACGTATGAAGTTTGCAGGAAGGAAGGGGTTTCTCTCCGCAACTCTGATACTGCATGCTTTTCCGAGTGTGACTCTATTGATTCCAATTTATTTTGTATTACGCTGGATAACGAAGATTCCTATTATCGGACATGGCCTCCCTCTCATCGGCGGTTTTGGTTTTAATACTATAGGTGGAGTAGCTATCGTAATGGTAGCTTTCCAGCTTCCCTTTGGCATATGGATAATGAAGGGTTTTTTTGATAATATTTCCTGGGATATGGAGCGCTCTGCTTTAATTGATGGTGCTTCCCGTTTCCAGGTTTGGTGGAAAATTTTAATGCCTAATATTAAGCCAGGCATTGCTGCATTATCTATTTTTGCTTTTATTTCTGCCTGGAATGCCTACATTATTCCATTTACTTTCACGGTGGGGCGTGCTGGAAAGACCACGGTTTTATCTGTTTACTTGCAAAATTTTATGAGTGAGTCTGTAATGACCGAGTGGAATATGGTAGCAGCCGTTGGGTTATTTCAACTCATTCCGGTATTAATCTTTTTCTTTTTTACACAAGAAGCCTTGCTCAATATTTATGGTGGAGGAGCAAAGGGTGGGGCATAATTACTAGCAAAGATCTAAACCATTACTGTCAAAGGATACCGGCAATTATTTGCCAGATTAAGTATTAAAAAAAATTTTTTTAAGCAATTTTTATATATACTTGTATATGAATTTCATCGTGTTATAATGTTTGATAATTAATAAAAATATTTGTGGTTTGAAGTTAAAACTATGCATATAAAAGGAATTGGAATAAATATAGATTCCCCTACTATAGATGGAGATTTAGATCTACTAGAAAAGACTTTAGGTAATTTTCAAGATATCGGCTTTGATTATGTAGAGATACCTGTTCACGGAGTTGATGCTATCTTTAAAGGGAGACTGAATTGGCTGCAGACCAGGCTCATTACAGACATCCTGAAGAAATTTAAGTTAAAATACACTGTTCATGGTCCTAATTTATTAAATCTAATGGATCTCAATAATTTTCAGTTACAAAAGGATATCTTTAAGTCGGGAATCGAGTTTACTAATGCTATAGGCGCAGAAATTTTTGTATACCATGGTGGAAAAATTCCTTTACAGGGAGAGATTAAAGCTGAAGGTATCAGGGAAGTTAGTTTTTTAAAGTTACCTTCTCCAAGAAAAATTGATAGATTAAAGAAAATAGAAATAAAAACCTTACAAGAATTAGCTACTTTTGCTAAAGATTTAGGAGTAACCATTGCTATTGAAAATATCTCTCCGGATATAGAAGAAGAGTCTATCTGGGAATTATCAAAACGATTTTATAATGGTAAAGTGCTTCCTCCCTCAGTTCTTACTTCAAAAACACCAAAACCCACTTTTTTACGAGAAGTTAGCAAATATAATTATGGCACGAAGATCGAGGAATTAGTTGAACAAGTTAAGAAGATTGATCGCGAGAATGTAGGAATTACTTTCGATTTTGGCCACGCTTATTTATCCTCTAAATATTATCACTTTAAATTTTTAGATTCTATAAAATTAGCCCTACCATATATAAAGCATGTGCATATTCACGATAATTTTGGCAAGCCCAAAGTATCATATGAAGAACAGGACATTAATCTGATTCAGTTTGGTATTGGCGATTTACATATGCCTGTAGGTTGGGGGACGATTCCTTATAATAAGATATTCCGTATTTTAAAGAATTATAATGGAGTGTTATGTTTAGAATTGAAACCCCGTTATAAAAGATTTTATAAATATAGCCTACAAAGAGTTAAAGAACTTACAGAAAGTACCAACAATAACCACAAATTAAAGGAAATCTCTCCTTTCTCCAGGCACGATAATTAAAGACAGCTAAATTATTTTTCAGACAAAAAAGCTTTAAGAAATTCACCACCCTGGATTTTTTACTTATGGCTTTTCCTCCATTTTTAATTTTATTCAAAGCAATTTATGAAAATTAGTGTAAAAAAATTTTTTAAAAGAGTTTTTTAGGAGTATAATTATTTTATGTGGAAAAAGGTGTAAGAGGCGAAAGTGAAAAATTACGATACTTTTATAATGGGACATATCTCCATTGATGAAAATATTTATCAAAGAGAAACTGTAAAGGAAATTGGAGGGGCGGTGGTCTATTCGTCCTGTGCTTCTTATGCTATTAGCCACAAAACTGGTATCTTAACTAAATTATCCTTTCAAGATAAAAATTGCTTAGAAACGTTTACCATCCCAGAGAAAGATATTTTTACCCTAAATTCAAAGAATACAACTTCTATTAGAAATATTTATCATAGCGCAGATAGAGAAAGAAGGACCTGTACTGCTCTATCGGTTGCTGACCCTTTTACCATCGACGATATTCCGAATAATATTAATTCTCAAATATATCATTTTGCCGGTCTTATCTCCGGAGAATTTGATAATGAAATGATAAAGTTTTTGCACAATAAAGGAAAAGTTGCCCTGGATGTTCAAGGATTTTTAAGGACTGTGGGGAAAAATAAAGAGATGCTCTTTAAGGATTGGAAAGAAAAGAAGGAGCATCTTCCTTTTATTGATTATTTAAAAACTGATGCAGCTGAAGCTGAAATTATGACCGGGGCAAAAGATAGGAAAATAGCAGCAGAAATGCTCTTCGAGTGGGGAGCAAAGGAAATTATAATTACTTATAATAAAGAAGTTTTAATTTATAATGGTATAAAACATTATACCTTTCCTTTAAAACCGCGAAATCTTTCGGGTAGAAGCGGTCGGGGTGATACCTGTTTTAGCGCTTATATTACCGAGAGGGCAGACAAAGAAATTGAAGAAGCCTTGCTTTTTGCTGCTGCTTTAGTTTCATTAAAGATGGAAAGCCCCGGCCCTTTTAGAGGAACCAGAGATGACGTTGAGGATTACATAAAAAAGTTTTATTAAGTATAATAATTTAAGAAAAAAAGAAGGTAAGTCATGAAACATGCTGAATTTAAATTAAATACCTTTGATGGATTACAGCTCTTCGGTCAAAACTGGCAACCAGAAGATCAGACTCGGGCTGTGGTTTGTTTAATTCATGGGATAGGAGAACATAGTGGTCGTTATGTTCACATAGCGGATAGTTTAACTCAAACAGGCTATGCTTTAATTTCTTTTGATTTACGCGGACATGGTAAATCTGAAGGTCTGCGTGGTCATACCCCTTCTTATGAGGCTTTAATGCAGGATATTTCCTCCCTGCTGGAAGCTGTAAACAAACAATTTCCTCAAATACCCTCTTTTCTTTATGGTCATAGCTTAGGAGGCAATTTAGTTCTTAATTATGTTCTTCGTCGTCAACCACATCTTAAGGGAGTAATTGCTACTGCCCCCTGGCTCCGTTTAGCTTTTGAGCCGCCTGCTTCTAAAATTGCTTTAGGAAAAATAACCAATTACATCTGGCCTACATTTTCTCAGAAAAACGGTTTAGATACCAAGGCACTATCTCATGACTTAGAAGTGGTCCACTCTTACGAAAATGACCCTCTGGTTCATGACCGTATTTCAGCTCGGATGTTTATCAGTGCCTATCAAGCAGGACAATGGGCATTAGAACATGCCTTAGAATTTTCTCTTCCTCTTCTACTTATGCAGGGGGGAGCAGATAAAATAATATCTGTTGAAGCAGGCCACGAATTTGCCGACAAGATAAAGGAAAATTGTACTTTAAAAATTTGGGATGGCCTTTATCATGAAATTCACAATGAACCGGAAAAAGAAGAGGTCTTCAAATTTTTAATAGACTGGCTTGATAAGGAAGTATCAGAATAATTTCCAGCCCCCCTCCGCTAACGATAGAACACTCTTCGAATTGGAATCATAAATTTATCAGATAAAATTTATTTTTCTTTTTATCTATTTTGCATTTAAACAATTGTGCCGCAAATTATTTTTTCAATAACCTAAAAATTTTTTAAAAAAAAGAAGGATTTTTTAAAATTATGTGGTATTATATAAATGGAATAGTTTCAATATAAAGACCAAAGGTATGTATAGTGAAACAAATAAATAAGACAAATAATAATGAAAATAAATTTAAATATCCTATTCATTCAGTCGAAAATGCTTTTTCTCTTCTGGAGGCTTTTGCAGACAATGGGTTAGAATTAGGGATTGCCGAGCTTTGTAAAAAAATAATTCTTCCCAAAGGAACGGTGCATCGTCTGCTAGGCACCCTAAAAAACCTCGGCTATATCGAACAAAATCCCCAGAATCGCAAATATTACCTCACAGTTAAAATCTTCAAATTAGGGACAGCAGTTACAGATAAAATCGGCTTAGTACAAATTATCCCTTATATGAAAAAACTTTCTCAACAATTTAATGAAACAGTCAACTTAGCCATTCTGGATAGAGATGAAATTACCTATCTTTATAGTGTAGGCAGTGATAATACCCTTAGATTAGATTTAAAGATTGGTTCAAATCAACCTGCTTATTGTGCTGCTGTGGGGAAAGTGTTGCTAGCTTATCTAAACGAGCAAGAGTTAGCTAGTTATCTGGAGAGAGCAAAATTAAAATCCTACACTCCCTATACTATTACCAGCAAAGAATATTTAAAGAAAAACCTGAAATTAATTAGGGAGAGAGGATATAGTTTTGTAAATGAGGAGTATATGGTAGGAGTATCTTGTGTAGCTGTCCCCCTGAAGGATAAACAAGGTAAGGTTTATGCCGGTTTAAGTTTTAGCGTTCCCACAGTCAGAATGGATAAAGAAAAACTGCCCCAATTAGTAGATTACTTAATTTCTACAGCAAAAAAAATTACCATACCGGGATTTTTTTAATATATAGCAAAAATAGCGTGGAGCGTATAGCGGATAGCTATAGTTATAAAAGAGGGAATTAGAATTCAATAGATAAGTTGTTGGGGCAGACCTTGTGTCTGCCCGTAATGAGTAACGGCTATATTAACTAATAAGCCAGCTAACCAGCTAACCAAATTGATCGGAAGATACTATAGTTTTTGAATTTTTACGCGATATGAAAAAATATTAGGAGTAAAAAATTGAAAGTAAAAGAAATTTTAACCGAAAAAGAGGGAGGAAAATTATTTTTACTTGGCAATGAAGCTGCTGCCCGAGGCGCACTGGAAGGCGGTGTTTCACTTGTTTCTACTTATCCCGGCACTCCTTCCTCAGAGATAGGAGATGTATTTTGTAAAATTGCCCGGGAAGCAGGAGTATATTTTGAATTTTCCTCCAATGAGAAAGTGGCATTAGAAGTTTCGACTGCTGCTGCAGCTGCTGGATTACGTTCCTTTGTTTTTATGAACATGTGGGGTTAAATGTAGCGGCAGATTCTTTTATGAGCACAGTTTATACCGGGGTGCGGGGAGGGATGATCGTCTTATCTGCCGATGACCCTTCTATGTACTCATCTCAAAACGAACAGGACAACCGTATTATGGCCCGCTTAGCAGGGATTCCTCTGCTCGAACCCTCTAATCCGCAGGAAGTAAAAGACCTGATGAAATTTGGCTTTGAACTATCGGAGCAATTTAAGATTCCCGTACTTATGCGTACTACTACCAGAATATCTCACATGAGGGGGGTAGTTAATTTAGGCTCAGTCATCAAAGGAAAAGAAAAAGGATATTTTAAGAAAAATCCAGAACAATATGTAGTAATGCCTACTTATTCAGTAAAGATGCGTAAAAAATTGATGGAAAAATTAGATAAGATTGAAGAAATTGCGAATTGTTCTCCTTTAAACAAGATAATAGATAAGGGAGGGAAGAAATTGCGAATTGTAACCAGCGGTAGTGCTTATAATTACGTAATGGATGTGGTTAGTGAAAATAATCTAAAAGTGAAAATTTTAAAACTAACTTTTTCTCATCCTTTCCCGGAAAAATTAGTCTTAGATTTTATAAACAGCGTGGATAGTATATTGGTAGTAGAAGAAGTAGAGCCGGTAATGGAAAATGAAGTTTTGGCAATAATAGGAAAGTATAATATAGGAAAAAAAGTATATGGCAAGTTAGACGGGACTCTTCCTAGAATTTATGAATATAATCCGGATATTGTTTCAGCGGGGATGGCAAAAATAGTAGATAAAGAATTAATTAAAAAAGAGAAATTTAGTACTAAACTTCCTTTGCCTTTACGTCCACCGGTACTCTGTCCCGGATGTCCTCACCGTGCAACTTCCTTTGCCCTAAAGAAAGCTATTAAAAAATTAAAATTAAAAGAAGAAGATATAATCTATTCCAGTGATATAGGATGTTATGCCCTGGCCATTCAACCACCTTATAAGATGGCTGATTACTGTATATCGATGGGATCGAGTATCGGGATCGGTTGCGGATTTGCTAAAGCAACTAATCAGAAGGTTATTTCTTTTATCGGAGATTCTACCTTTTTCCATGCAGGAGTTCCTCCGCTGATTAATGCTGTACATAATAAAGATAATATTTTGGTAGTAATTTTGGACAATAGGATAACCGGGATGACCGGAGGACAGACTAATCCGGGGGTACCAATAGATGGAATGGGGAATTCTGCCCCCGAAGTTTCTATAGAGAAGATTGTCCGAGGAGTAGGTGCAGGTTTAGTTAAGACTATTGACCCGGTTGATTTAAAAAAGACAGAAGAAATATTTAAGGAAGCCCTCCAATTTAAAGGCGTGGCAGTAGTTATTACCAAACATCCTTGTGCCATGATTACTGATGCGGAAAACAGGAAAAAAGGTATAAGTATCAAATATACCATTAACCAGGAAGAGTGCAGCAAGTGTTTAATCTGTGTGAAGAATTTTACCTGTCCGGCTATTTATATAGAAAAAGATGGTTCTGTTAATATCAACTCATTATTATGTGATGGTTGTGGAGTTTGTGCCCAGGTATGTCCAAAGAAAGCGATAGAGGTGAAAAAATGAGTACGAAATATATATATAAGATTCAACTTATTGGAGTAGGGGGTCAAGGTACTATAAAGGCTTCTACAATTATAGGAGAAGCAGCGATGAAAAAGGGTTTGAATGTAGTGATGAGTGAAGTTCATGGAATGGCTCAAAGAGGAGGGACAGTAGTAACCGAACTTAAAATTGGTGAAGCACACAGTCCTCTAATTGAAGAGGGGGCAGCGGATTTATTGATTGCCTTTGAACCGGCAGAAGCTCTAAGATCTTTAAATAAAGTAGGTAGAGATTCTTTTGTTATAGTAAATAGTTCTCCTATTGTACCCTTTACTGTTTCGCTCGGTATTTCAGAATATCCTGAGCTATCTTCTGTCTTTGAAGAATTGAAAGCTAAAATAAATAATTTATTAGTGGTTGATGCCCAGAAAATAGCTAAAGAAGCAGGAAGTATTATCTCGGAAAATATGGTTTTACTTGGAGCGGCAGTTGCTACTCCTGAATTTCCTATAGATAAGGATTTAATTATTCAGTCTATGAAGGAAAACTTACCACCTAAAAGTATTGAAACTAATTTAAAGGCTTTTGAAAATGGGTTTGCGGAGGGGAAAAAAGGAGGGAAGAGTATTGGAATTTAATAGTAATCTGAAAAAAATAAAACCTTCAGGCATAAGAAAACTGTTTGATTTAGCTCAAGGGAAAAAAGATTTAGTCAGTTTTGGGATAGGGGAACCCGATTTTGTCACCCCTTTCCATATTCGGGAGGCAGCTAAAAAGGCCTTGGATGAGGGCTACACTCGTTATACTCCCAATTTAGGGTTTCCGGAGTTTAGAGAAGCCTTAGCTAATAAATTAAAACAGAAGAATAAAATATCGGTTACACCTGATGAAGTATTAGTAACTTCCGGGGGTACAGATGCCTTGTTCTTTGCTTTTTACACTCTTATTAATCCAGAAGACGAAATAATTATTCCTGATCCTGGTTTTGTGACTTACGAATCCCAGGTATATCTTACTGGAGGGACACCGGTACATCTTCCTTTGCGGGGAGAAAATAATTTTCATCCTGATTTAGAAGAATTGAAAAATTGCATCACCCCCAAAACCAAGGCTATCCTCCTGAATTCTCCCAGTAATCCTACCGGAGCTACTTTTAAAAAAGAAGAATTATTAGCAATTACCGAGATAGCAAAAGAAAAAGATTTATTCATAATCAGTGACGAGCTTTACGAAGATATAGTATATGATAGTAGAAAACATATCAGTATTGCTTCTTTGCCCGGGATGAAAGAAAAAACTATTAGTATATTTGGTTTTTCCAAGAGCTATGCTATGACCGGATGGAGATTGGCTTATCTTTCTGCCCCACCTAATATAGTAAAAGAAATAGCGAAACTGTTACAAAATAGTTCCGTATGTGCAAATTCTATAGCTCAGAGAGCGGGTCTGGCAGCAATCCAGGGTTCGCAGGATTGTGTTAAGGAGATGTTTACCGCTTACAATGAAAGAAGAAATGTTCTAATTACAGGGCTAAATGAAATTAATGGATTGAGCTGTTATGCACCTGAAGGAACTTTTTACGCTTTTGTAAATATTAAAGACACAGGAATGACCTCTGAAGAACTATCTACATATCTCTTAGAAAAATGTAAAGTAGTGACTGTTCCCGGCACTGCCTTTGGTGCGCAAGGAGAAGGCTATATCCGCTTATCTTTTGCTACTTCCTTGGAAGATATTAAAGAAGGAATAAAGAGAATAAAGAAGGGAATAGAAAGAATAAATTAGTATATAGTATTTAATTAGCGTATAGCGTACAGCGGGTAGCGTATAGGCGCGGGGAACAATTGCGGGAAAAAATACAAATGCTAAAAGCGAAAAACCATATTTCAAAATTTAAAGCTTTTTACATGAAGTATTTTTTAGAGTAGGGGTCGGATTTATCCGACCCGAATATCCTGGAATTTTTTACGGTCTCGATGAATCGATTCCTTACGTACTCTACGCTATACGCTCTACGCTAAAATGCGAGATACGATTCACGAGATGTGAGATACGGTTTTCTTTACTAAATACTAAATACTAGCGACCAACGACTAATTTAAATGGAGGAAAATATGAAAGAAAATATTTTAGTAATCAATCCCGGTTCAACTTCTACCAAAATAGCAATATTCAATCAGGAAGGCAAGGAGAATTTTAAGGAGAGTGTCTCTCATTCTACAGAAGAAATTTCCCAATTTCATTCTATTATAGATCAGGCTCCAGAAAGAAAAAAAATAGTGTTAAGGGTATTAAAGAAGCACAATATCAATTTAAGTTCCTTTAAAGCGGTTATAGGACGAGGGGGAATATTAAAACCGTTAGAAGCTGGAACCTATACTGTAAACAATAAACTTATAGAAGATTTAAAACATTCTTCCAGAGAGCATGCCTCTAATTTAGGAGGGATTATTGCTCATGAAATAGCTGAAGGAATTAATGTCCCTGCTTATATTACCGACCCTGTCTCGGTTGATGAATTCACCGATATTGCCCGGTTATCCGGGCTAAAAGGGATAGAAAGGGAATCTCTGCTTCATACTTTAAATATCAGAGCTAATGCTTTCCGTTACGCTAAAGAGCAAGGGAAAAAACTTGAAGAACTAAATCTTATTGTGGCCCATCTCGGTGGAGGAATATCTATAGCCCCGATTGAAAAAGGAAAAATTGTGGATGTAAACAATGCCAATGACGGAGGACCTTTTTCGCCTGAGCGAACCGGCTCTATCCCTAATAAGGCTCTAATTCATCTGTGTTATTCCGGTAAATATTCAGAAAAAGAATTAATCAAATTTATTACTCATAAGGGTGGGCTTGTCTCTCATTTGGGGACCAATGATGTGAGAGAGGTAGTGAAGAAAATAGAGCAAGGAGATGATTATGCTAAGCTTGTTTTTGAAGCGATGTGTTATCAAATTGCCAAAGAAATTGGGGCAATGGCTACAGTATTAAAAGGGAAAATTGAAGCAATTGTTCTTACCGGAGGCATAGCTCATAATAAAATTTTGGTAAACAAGATAAAAAACCGAGTGGGCTGGATAGCTCCAGTTGTAGTTTATCCGGGAGAAGAAGAGATGAAGGCATTAGCCCAGGCAGTCATAAGAGTGGTAAATGAAGTAGAGAAAGCAAAAATATATTCCTAAAACTAATTTTCAATATGTGTATAGGAGCTTTATAAATGATAAAAAGTTTTAAAGAATTATTTGCCAATTTAAAAACCAAAGGAAGAGAAAAAATTATCGTTGCCGGCGGAGAAGATATTGAAACCTTAACCCCTCTCTCGATTTTACCCAATTTCATATTGCCTGTCTTTCGGGGAATAATGGTCAGGGAAAATCTGCCCTTCTTGATGCTTTAACCTGGGCAGTATGGGGAGAAGGAAGAAAAGCCAGCCAGGAGAAAAAAGCTGATAGCAGTCTTCTGCGGATAGGCCAGAAAGATATGCAGGTGGAATTTGTATTTGATCTGGAAGGAGACAGATACCGTATTATCAGAAATTATTCCATTGCCCAAAAAAGTTCCCGCTCCGGTTTGGAATTTCAAGTTTTTAATCAAGAAGATAGTGAATATATCTCTCTCACTTGTCCTACCACTCGAGAAACCCAGGAAAAAATTACCAAAACTCTTAGGATAGATTATAAGACCTTTATCAATTCCGCTTTCATCCTTCAGGGCCGAATAGATGAATTTAGCCGAAAGAGCGCCCGGGAAAGGAAAGAAATTTTATCCGAGATTTTAGGTCTTTCCCGTTATGACGAACTGGCTAATCTGGCCAAGTCCCATCTTAGAGAAATTAATAATATTATTGCGATTAAAGAAAGCAGATTGGAATATATCTATCAGGAAACGGCCAACCTTGATTTTTACAAAGAAAAGATAGAGGAATTGTCAGAAAGTTACAAAGAAATTTCCCGGAAGATAAAGACAGAAGAAACAAAAGTAGGTAAATTAAAAGAGGAGATAAATATCTTAAAACATAAAAGTGAACAATGCATAGAATTGGAAGGCCGAATAGAGCAGTATAGACAAGAGATGGTGCGAGGGCAAAAACAGATTGAATTAAGAAAGAAAGAAATTATAGATTGTGAGAAAATAATTTCTCAAAAAGAGAAAGTTTTAAATGATTTTAGCAATTATCAGAAATTTAATGCTGAAAATAATGAATTTAGCCGAAAGCTCCAAAGAATCAGGAAGATAGAAGAAGAAAAGATTCTTAACGAGAGAAAGATAGAAAGTAAAAGAGCAGACTTGGAAGTAGAAGTTAGAAATAAGCAAGATAGATATAAAGATTTAAAGATGAAGGCTGAGCAGGAGATAAAAAACAGGAATAAGGTTTTAGAATTAGAAAAAAAGATGGAAGAGATAAAGTTGCTCGAAGAACAGAGAGAAGAAATTCGCCAAAAGGGCAGCGAATTAAATGTAGAAATAAACATTATTAAAGGTCAGATAGAAAGATTGGAAAAAGACCACAAAGATAATCAGGAAAAACTGCGACTGTTAAGAGAGAATCCGGAGGGAGAATGCCCTTTATGCGAAGCAAAATTAAATGTAGAGAGAAAGAGTAAGATTGAAGATAAGATAAATAGAGAAATTAATTTGAATCTTGAACAGATAGAGAAATTAAAAAAAGATGCGGAGGAGTCAAGCAAACAGAAAGATAAATTGGCAGAAAAATGGAGCGAGACTAACCAAAGATTGAAAGATAAAGATGTCTGGCAGCAGAAGTTAAGCAAGGTACATTTTGAATACAAAGAATCTAAACAAGCCGCAAAACTGATGGTTGGCTTGCAGGAAGAGATTAAAAAATTAGAAAAAACTATTCGGGTGAAAGATTACGCCCCGGAAGAACAGAAAAGATTAAAAGGATTTGAAGGGCAGATAAAAAAAATTGATTATGATGAAACAAGACACTATCAGTTAAATCGTAAGATTGAAGAATTGAGTCATGCTCCTCTGGAAAAAGCAAAATTAGAAGAGGCAGAGAAGAAGATTGGTTTTTTAAGAGATGAACTATCCGAATTAAAAGAAAATTATCAACAGAAAGAATTAAATTTGAAAGATTTGGAGAAGAAGATAGAAAAAATTGGAGTAGAATTAAAAGAACTTCCTTCCTTGAAAGGAAAATTAGTTCAAGGGGAACAGGTATTAAATTCTGATCAGACCCTTAAGGATAAAATTTTAGAAGAAAGAGGAGGGTATCAGAGCAAATTTGAGCAGTGTCTTAAATTGGGGAAAGAGAAGAAAGAGATAAGTAAAGAATTAGAAAAAAGTAAGAAAGAGCAGAATATTTATGAGAAGCTGATTGTGGCTTTCGGGAAGAATGGAATTCAGGCATTAATTATCGAAAATGTCTTACCGGAAATAGAAGAAGAGGCTAATAACCTTTTGGCAAAGTTGACCAATAATAGTACCCGGATTTCTATTGCCTCTCTCCGAGATTTGAAGAGCGGGGGGATAAAAGAGACTTTAGATATCAAGATAAGTGATGAATTAGGAACTCGTGACTATGAACTGTATAGCGGAGGAGAGGCCTTTAGGATAGATTTTTCTTTAAGGATTGCCCTATCCAAATTACTGACCAGAAGGGCGGGGACTAAATTACGGACTCTGGTTATGGATGAGGGATTTGGTACTCAGGATGAAGAAGGCATAGACAACCTGGTGCAGGCCATCCAATCTATAAGTGAAGATTTTGATAAAATATTGGTCATCACTCACCTGGAATCATTAAAGGATGCCTTCCCGGTAAGAATCGAGGTAACCAAGCTTCCTGGAATTGGTTCCCGATTCGAGATGATAAAAAATTAAGGTATTTATTCAGTGTACAGCTACTATTATGACTCTCTTAAAAGATTTTTTGAAAATTATCTCAAATACAGGTATAATAAAAAATAAAAAAGCCAAAGGTGTGTAATATGAGCGTTAAATATGAATTATTTGGAACAACTCCAGAAGGGGAAAAAGTCGGAAAGTTCACTTTAAATAACTCCAAAGGGATTACTGCCACGATAATGAGCCTGGGTGGTACCGTTATCTCCCTTAAAATGCCTGACCGAGAAGGAAAAATTAAAGAAATCACTCTCGGTTTTGATAATCTTCAACAATATTTGGCCGGTCATTCTTATTTTGGTGCCGCAATCGGTCGTTTTGCTAATCGTATTGCCAAAGGAGTGTTTCAGTTGAATGGTGTTCAATATTATCTTGCCCGTAATGATAATGGTCTGAATCACCTGCATGGTGGAAACAAGGGATTTGATAAGGTTGTCTGGCAAGCTGAGAGTTTCGAAGACACTACTTTAACCGGAGTGACCTTCTCTTATCTCAGTTCAGATGGAGAAGAAGGATACCCTGGAAATCTAAGAGTGACAGTAACCTACAGTCTGAATGAAGATAATGAGTTTAAAATTGAATATAATGCTCAAACAGATAAACCTACTATTGTGAATCTTACTAACCATACTTACTGGAATTTGGCTGGTGCAGGTTCTGGAACAGTTATGAATCATCAGTTGACTATTAAAAGTAAAAAATACCTCCCGGTTAATAATAGTCTGATCCCCACCGGAGAAATTAAGAATGTTTACGGTACTCCTATGGATTTCACCATGCCGAAATTAATTGGAAAAGATATTAATGATACTGCAGACGGTTATGACCACTGCTTTGTTATCAAATCGCTAAATCAAGAGCTTAGCCTGGCGGCAAAGCTTTATGAACCGGAAAGCGGTCGCACTATGGAAATTTTAACCACCACACCAGGTATCCAATTTTATTCTGGAAATTTTCTTGACAATATCAGAGGTGCAGGCGGAGCGTTGTTTCAAAAGTACAGTGGCCTCTGCTTGGAAACCGGATTTTTCCCTAACTCGATTAATGAACCTAATTTTCCCTCTCCCATCCTATATCCAGATAGAACATACCACCAGGTTACAATACACCGCTTTTCTACCAATTAAGTTAAAACTTTTTGTACGCCTCCCGAATATCTCCTCTCAAAAATAATTTGACAAATACAATTAATAAAATATATAATAGTTGTACGGTTGTCCGTATAAGTTATAATGTTGTTTACCAACTTACAAAAACCAATCTTCAAAGTTCCGGAGGATTTGGAAATACTTTTCTTTCTAATATTTTAAAAATATTTACCTCAGCGAATTACCTTACAGACTCTAAATAATATGGTAACCAAACCGAATATTTTGAAGTTTATTTAAAGCTAAAAAGAGCAAGTAGGGGTGTATTGTATTGTACCCTTTACTAATAAAGGAGGTGGGGATAATAGTAAAAAATTATAAGAAAAAGGGGGTGGTGGTAAAAGAAAGAAGTTTTATTTGATTCTATTATATTTATATTATGTATTAAAAAGTTATGGGAGGTGTTAAATATGAGATCAAAAAGAGTAATGTATAAACTAATAACTATTCTGTTAATATTTACTCTTGTAGTAGGATTATCTTTTGCTGCAGAAAAAACCAAGCTTACTTTCTGGAATATGCCATTTGTTACTCAGGAAGTTTCTCCGGAATACGTAAAAATGTGGGAAAATGACGCAAAAACCGAATTACCGGAATATGAAATTGACCATTTTTATGGCCCCGGAAAATACAAGGATCAAAGAGATAAATTTTTGCTTCAAGCAAAAACTGGAATACCGGATGCTATTGAGGGTTTGCTCGAAGACACGGCGGTATATGTAAGCAACGATATTATCGAACCTCTCGATTCTTATTTTTCTGAATGGGATGAAAGTGATCAGTTCGTAGAAAGCACATTGGAGCCTCTTCGAATTAACGGAAAACTCTACGGTGTGCCTTACAATACAAATGCTCGTGCCCTGATATATCGGACAGACATATTGGAAAAATATAACCTTTCTGTTCCAAAGACATGGGATGAACTGATTGATACAGCAAGGATAATAACTGAAAAATCTAATAAGGAAATATTTGGTTTCTATACTTGTACTGAAACTGGAGGTCCAAGAGCAGCTCAAGAGTTTATTACCTTGTATTATCAGGTAAGCAATAAAAATAATCCGTTTGAAGTTACAACTGTGGAAGGTGAAAGAGCCGTTGAATTAGTTGCCACAGTGGATCAGCTTGAAAAAGTTCTTGATTTTTATGGAAAGCTCTTTGAAGGCAATTTCCCTGCTTGTGATCCGAATCAAAGAGGTACAGGTTGGCCGGTTGAGGATCCGGGTTATGTAGCAGGTAAATGGGCAATGGCTCCGATGGGTCCGTGGCTTTGGGGAAGAAGAGAGGAAAGTGATAGCGCAAAAGATATTCTTGAAAATAAATCTCAGCTCACGAGAATTCCATATTCGAAAGATGGGGTACCCGCCACTTATCTGGAAGTAAAACTGATAATGTTGAATAAATTCTCGAAAGATAAAAATGCTGCTTGGGATCTTATCAAGTATATTACTTCTAAAGAAAAAATGGCTCAATGGCTGGTTGAATCTGGTGGAATACCGGCAAGGAAAGATTCATTGGAATTGGATGTTTTTGAAAAGGCTGGCATTCAATGGTGGATGCAAGGGTTTGCGAATGAATTACCAATTTCTGTTGCTATGAATCCGATAAACTGGGGACCGGTTAGTGAAGCAAACTTAAGAGCTGTAAATTATGTCATTTATGGAGAAAAATCAGCAAAAGACGCAGCACAATGGCTACTAGATAGTTATAATGATCTTGTTGAAAAGAATGTGCTGTAAACTCAATTTAATTATTTAATTGAAGAGGAGTGGGTACTATCCACTCCTCTTCATGGCATAAAATCATGAATATTTATTAAATCTTCATAAAATATCAATTTTAATAAAAGAATGATAAGAAAGTGTTTATGGATAAAAGAAAAGGTTATTATTTAATAATTCCAGCGATTATCATCATGTGTATTTTTACTTTATATCCTTTAATAGATGGGATTAGAGTATCATTTACAGATAAAAGTATGCTTAAAACGGAGTATAGTTATATTGGCATCGATAATTACAAGCAGATGTTCAGTGATCCTGTTTTCTGGCTTTCACTCCGGCATTCGATAAAACTAACAATAATTGTTGTAATATTGCAATTAATATTTGGGCTTATTATTGCCTGGACAATGAAACAAGAAATACCAGGCATGCAGATTTTTAAAAGCATTATTATGACAAGTTGGGTTATTCCCGTTGCTGCAACGGTAACAATCTTTAAGTTTATGGCACAATCTGATGTTGGTTTTATAAATATAATATTAAAAAGTATCGGATTAGAAAACCTTGTAAAATACTGGTTTGGAGATCCCAAAACTGCATTTTCTTTTATTGTTTTACTGCATCTATGGAGAAATGTGCCATTTTATGGAATTGCTTTTTTAGCTGCCATGCAGACAATTCCTGCAAGTTTCTATGAAGCGGCAGAAATTGATGGAGCTAATGCTTTTCAAAGTTTCTGGTATATAACTCTTCCCGGAATAAGAAACATGATAATTGTAATGGTTACCATACATGTTCTCTGGACATTCAATAATTTTGATTTTATTTATTTGGCAACTGGTGGAGGCCCAATTAATAAAACTGATGTGCTTCCAGTTTATATCTACAGGCAAAGTTGGGTTAATTATGCGGCGGGATATGGGTCAAGCATAGGTACCATAATGCTTTTAATTCTTAGTGTTTATCTAATCGTTTATTTGATTATTCAAGAGAGAGGAGAATATCTACGATAAAGGTGTTAAGATTAAATACCAGACAAATAAAAATTAGAAACATGATTGTTGCATATATAGTTGTCTTCATTTCTTTATGCTTTTTTATCCTGCCAATGATTTGGATTTTTTACTGTTCTTTTAGAACTCAAGAATCCATTTTTACCGGTAAAATCATTTCAGCTTTAGAAGGTTTTACATTTAATAATTATATAACAATACTTAGTGTGACTGATTTTCCTCGTTATTTCCTAAATTCAGTAAAAATTTCAAGTCTCGTTACAGTTATAAGTCTTATTGTTTCAATATTTGGAGCATATGGATTAAGCCGTTATCATATTAAAGGTAAAAAAATCATTATACTTGGCATATTCTCTACTCAAATGTTTCCGCAGGTTCTCATGCTTATACCTCTTTTTTTAGTTATTTTTACATTAAATTTAATGGATAGCGTATTGGGTATTGTTCTTACACAACTTATTCTCGTTCTACCTTTTTCTATGTGGATGTTAAAAGGATATTTTGATACAATACCGATTGATTTGGACAATGCTGCTGAAATTGATGGAAGTAATCTTATGCAGCGATTAATATATGTCATTTTACCTGTTGCTGAACCTGGTGTCATGGTTGTAGCTTTTTATTCTTTTGTTGTTTCCTGGAGTGATTACCTTATTGTATCTGTCATCAGCCAGAGTCAAAATACAGCAACTCTTACACTAATTATAAGTCGTCTCTCGTCTTCTTTACTTATTCGTTGGGGACAGGTATGCGCTGTTGCAACCCTAACCATTGTTCCAACCTTGATTCTCTTCACTTTCGTTCAAAAAAGATTAATCAAAGGTTTAACAGCTGGAGCATTGAAAGAGTAATTTGATTTTTAAGAATGATGATAGGAAAAATTAAAATCCAGAATTAAGCCCTGTATTTATTGCCAAACTAACTAAACATATACCACTTAAGAGTAAGCATTTAATTCGGCATTACGGAATTTATTCCAGCCGGACTACTGGGAAAAATATCGCAGAATACAAATGTTAAAAATAAGTTGACAAACACAATTAATGAAATATATAATAGTTGTACGGTTGTCCGTATAAGTTATAATGTTGTTTACCAACTTACAAAAACCAATATTCAAAGTTCCGGAGAATTTTAAACTACTCGTCTTTCTAATATTTTAAAAATATTTACCTCAGCGAATTATCTTACAGACTCTAAACAATTAGGTAAAATTTAAAAATAGTCATTTAATTGATTTTGATCTTAAAACCGGGATATATGTTTATGTTCTTGACATCAAAGAATATAAACATATATTTAATGTAAAAATAGGCTTTCAGAAAACCCGCTCTTCGATAAGGGTTTCAAGGGTGGAGGTGGAGAATAAATAGAGGTGTGCTAAAAGTCTTACAAGGCAAAGATTTTAGGGTTTTCCGAAAAGTACTAAATAATAGTAATGGGAGGTGAGCAGTAAATAATATATAAGATATTTATTATTGAATTTGTTTGAAAATAAATTAAGTATAAGGAGGAAAAAATATGAAACGCTTCTTTTTATTTGTAATGACATTTATCCTGATGCTTGTCATAATGACTGTTAGTGTTTTCCCGCAAGAAAAACCAACAACATTAACATTCTGGACATTCCAGGAAAGTCACAATAAGTTTTTGCAGGATGCTGTTACGACATGGAATGCAGCTAATCCAGATAGACAAATTAAACTTGAAGGTATAGTATATCCATATGAAGATATGCATAATAATCTCTTAATTTCTCTTCAATCAGGTAAGGGTGCGCCAGATTTGGTAGATATTGAAATCAGTATGTATGCAAATTATTTAAAAGGAACCACACCTGCATTAGTGCCTTTAAATGATATTATCGAACCTATAAAAGATAAGCTGATTATGGGCCGATTTGAAAGTTATGCTAAAGATGGAAATTACTATGGAATAGATTATCATGTTGGAGCAACAGTAATGTATTACAATACGGA
>Ga0307431_1000637_pt1 | contig 22734 bp, 22 predicted proteins | sample SalMarWE160170MG_FD_202155 | JGI IMG/M metagenome (GOLD analysis project Ga0307431, IMG submission 202155) | Salt marsh sediment microbial communities from the Plum Island Ecosystem LTER, Massachusetts, United States - WE1603-170 | ecosystem: Environmental > Aquatic > Marine > Intertidal zone >...
GTTCTCCACTTAAAGTTGGTTCTGAATGTTCGCTTGTCTGGTGTCTGTCTCCTATTATAGTAGACTCTTTCGCTTTTAAAAATACAGAACGAGCTGGATTGACTGTTCCGAACATTTTACCAAATTCGTGCCCGTGCAGAATACTTAAATGTCCTGCCTTTATAACTCTCTTGTCCTGTATCCATTCTATCTTTCTTGCACCAAGATGTAGCAAGTTTGGCAAGTAATATTCTTCTGTATCAAATAAAGCCGGAGCATGTACCCTGAAATATCTCTGTAATCTGTATTCATGATTTCCTTCCTTATAATATATACGACATGATGGAAACGCTTCCCTTAAAGCATCTAAAAAAGCTTTAGCAATATCAAGCTCTTCAATAAAATCTCTTTTTCTTGGGTCTTTTATAAAAAAAGATAACTCATGACAATCTATAAGATCCCCGTTTATAAAAATTGTATTTATCTCTCTTTTTTTCGCCCAATCGAAACAAGCTGTTAACGCACTTATAGAATGATATGGTACGTGCATATCCGAAATTAAAAGTATTTTATCTTGGGATTTAGGCAAAACATAAGGTATGTAATCAGTTTCATCGCTGTATGGTAAATTATATGGGTTCTGATTTGCAAATTCATCTGTTGCTATTTTTTTTCTATCGTGCTTACCATGTGAGTGCCTGTAATATCTCACAATTTCTCTTGCATGTTCTATTGATTTAAATACATCAGGATTTTCTTTGTAGAGTTTTATTGCTATACTCCTTGAATATGTATTGGGGTATTTCCTGAGATAATTCTTAACAATATCTCCTAAAATTGCCATATTTTCTTATTTTGATGAATATGGACTCAAAGATATAGATAATAATTGATTTTTTATAAAAAAATAGTTATATTTTTTGCATTTAAGAGAAATATGTTTATATTTGTCCTTGTAAATAACAAAATTATTAAAATGAATAAACATAAAATTAAAAACTATATAGTTAATATAGTACAAATTGTAATAGTTGCTGTACTTTTATGGGTGACAATTAGCACAATGATACAGGGTTTTAAATGTCCACAAATAACCGGAACACAACTATTTTTACATATACCGAAGTCTTTTGTATGTGATTGGCAATATTGCAATTAATGATAAGAATTATGGAAACACCAATTCAATGTTTGAAATACCAAGGTAAATGAACGCTAACGGCTAGCGGTATGCGGTCGTTGCCGATGTATCAAATTAGTAAAAACTTAAATAAAAGAATAAAAGTATGAACACAAAAGAAAGTATCAACGAAGCGGAAGGCAATGCTGTATTCCCGCTTGTTATAGAGCGTTTTAATATAGATATACCATACACTTGTGGAGAATTAAATCGGGTTGAATTTAAGACAACTAAAACAGGCAAAGTAACTCATTCATGGATGTTGCTACATGGATTAAAAACAGGAGCGGGCAAAGAACCGCTGGCCATTCATTTAGGTAGGACTGTAAATGCTCTATAACTACTTTATATAAACAATTCAAAAATTTTCACTAACACTTAAATATATGAAAAAGAAAATTAAACAAGAATTATCGGATTATTTAGCAATCCTTTATGTACATGGTATCATAACTGAAAAAGAACACTTAAAATTTAAAAGAAGATTAGATAATTCCAATGAACCGGATGAATCAACAAAATTATCTATACCTAATATTGGTATTTCGTTGTCTCCAGATATAGCAGAAAATATATTAAAGGTAAGAGATGCTATTATTGAAAAGGATTATGATGAAGCTTGGCATTGGCTATACACAATAGCAAGTCCAAATTATGATAAAACCGCAGATGAAGTATGGACTGACTTAGAACGAATAGCGGGAAGATTATAAATTACAATATTAACTTAAAATAGGAATTATGAAGTATGATGAATATTATAAAATAAATGAAGAATGGTTTGATGCTTATAATACATCAAAAGAAGTTGGTAAGATTATTTGGAATGATGCACAACGTGAAGCACTTCAAAAAGTTAGTCGGATTTTAAATTTAAATGAATAATTTTTATCCCTATTCCTTAACCATAAACTTCCCTATATTTCTCTTTTATATGCAGAAAACACCTTTTCTCACCGAATAGGAGCTAATCTTTTATAAGAAATTACTCTCCCTATAGGATAAGCTTGAATACATACTTTATTTCCTTGATTCCCTCCAAGCAGATAAATGTATTTTTCATCTTTAATGTAATTGATATAAAAAGCAACATGACCTTTCCATGAAGTTATATCATCGCGCCATAAAACAACAATATCACCAAGCATAGGATGATATATATTTTCTCCAACATCAAGCCAACTTCGTGCGTTGAGTTTTTTTGATCTTTCACACCCTGCTTTCATCGCCACCCAATTTGCAAATGCACTACACCAAGCAGTTTCATCATCTTTTACCCATTCATGGCCTATATCTTGGAAATATTTTAACACTTCCGGGTTATGTTCACTCCCTTTAATTTCAGTAATTCCATACTGAGAAAATGCTATTTCTAAAATTTTACTATTCATTTTTTAATTGAGTTAATCGAATCAAGTCTATAAATATATTGTTTGTTTAGCTTATTAATAGAGTCAAGCCTTGATATGGCTTGCTTGTTTAGCTTAACGTATACATTTGTTGTATCCTTATCACCACACAAAAAGAACAACGATAAAACAATTATGATGACAAATAAAATCTTATTTATTTTCATTTTCTATATTTTTCAATAATTGTCCATTAATTGTTGCCTGATCAAGTAAATTGTCGTTTACTTTTTCGAGGGTATGATCCATTCTTTTAATGGCTTCGGTATTAGATTCTATGGTACTTTTCTGGTTGCCCATTATCCATACCAGCGTGAAAGTGTAAATAACAATAATTCCGCCTAAAATAGATATTATGGTGTTGTATAATTTTCTTATACGCTTCAGAGAGGAGGTTATTTGCCTGTCTACCTCGTCATGTATTCTTTTGCTAATTTCTTCTTCTCTCATTTTAAATTTTATTTAGTTATATCAATATATCCGGCTATTATATAAAGAATAAGCCAGATTAAAAATAATCCCCCTATTATAATCGTAGGCAACCATTTAACAAAAATCTTTCTTCCTTTATATTTCATTAAAAATATTCCCTGACTGGCAAGCCAAACTATTATTAAAAGTATTGGTAATATTTCGTCAAAAGTCATTCCGCATGCATTTTAATTTTAATTTATCATCATTTAAAATAGCCTCAATTTTGTTTGATTTTGGTTTTTTAACTTTTTTTACTTTTATACCAGAATCTTTTAAAGCTTTGTAGGATACTTTATCAAGTAAAATAACAAACTCTTTTAAAGTAGAATCGTATTTCGTATTAGTATATCTAAGTGCATCTTGTCTTGGATAATCATTTGAATCATTAATTACTATATTATATAGTAAAGCATCAGATTCATTTTTAAAAGTACAATATGATATACTATCCTGACTAAACCCATAATTGCAAATAAAAAGCAGTATTGTAATTAATCTATTCTTCATAAATAATTGAATTTTCATACATTGTTGTTATTTCTGTTTGAGAAATAGCCCGATTATATATTTTTATTTCAAATAATTCTCCATAAAACCAATGGACTGGACTTGCATAATTACTCCCCGCTATAATGGTTTTAGCAACGTTCCCCGCTGCTCCAGCATTATCGTCTGTCTCTTCTATCCCATTATAAAAAAACCTTAAACTTCCTGAATTTAATGTACATGTTAAATAATATTTTCCTGTAGTAGAAGTTAATTTCCCCTTGTTTGTTGTTGATCCATCATACACAATTTTACATCCAAACCCACTGTGATTAATCCCCAGAGATGCCCTGTCCGAACTTGATATAGCTGAGCTTATAATCGTTGAGTAATTTGAAAAAGCATACACATTTACAGCAGCGACAATAGACCAGTTTTTAAGTGCGCTTAAAGAATCTATTAATACAACCCCTAAATCCCAATAAAAACTAATCCCATTCAAATAAAATCGAACAGAATCAGTTCCCATCCACATAGTCATTGGTTGATTTATTCCAGTAGATTGGATTGCATCAAATCCATTTTCTGTTACATCGTTTAAGGTTCCTACGCACCCAATATAAAACTCATCCGTTTCGCTTGCAGTACATGCCTGATCTAAAACTATCACAGCCGATGATGCGCCCGTATCAACAATAGTAAATCCGGTTCCTTCGGTTGGTGAGCCAAAACGAACGTAATTTCCTATTTTAACATTCGTCCCGCCATCAAGAGTTACCGTTACTCCATCTATTGAGCTAATCAAATCACCTGTTGAATTAAATGTTAAGCTATCAACATGATTTTCGTATTGACTTGACAAGTATGCTATAAGACCAATAGTTGAACTATCAGTTAAATCATACACCTTATCAGGACTGAGCGTAAGTGCCGACAAAGATGAAGATGTTGTCTTTATTGTGTCTTTGGGTAATTGTAATGTAAGAGTCTCCGTTTGTGCCTGACAAAAAGAAAATGTTAAAAAAAATAATACCGCTGATTTTATTTTCATTATCGGCGAAGTGAACATAATTCCTGATTTTTTAGTTATCTTATCCTCCCTACGGCAAATGTGGCTCTCCCCGTCATAATCCCTGTGTCTGTTGTAAGCTTCCATATCCTTAGACCCGGAACCTCAAACCCGTATTCGAAATCAAGTTTAATGGTTTTCTGAACCTGTGGTACTCCGTTAATGGTATCCCTTAAAAGATCAGGATCAAGTGTATATGGAAGTGAGTCATAATCAAAATAACTAAAACCCCAAATAGTATCATTTATCCCAAGATTAGAACCCCCCATAGCTACCTGGAATGAAGTATCTATAGCGGCATCCGAAACATCGAATGTCCACGTGGACCAACAAGCAGCCACATTAGGGAACCTGCTGTAAAGCGGATTATCGTATATACCATTTTTTTCAGGCCATATTACCGTGTCATCAGCGACCATTAAATCAAAATTCAAACTGAATGACCAATGTGTGTTATTTTGTGCTTTTCCAAGCAATGGAACCAACAACAGGAACAATAAAGCAAATTTTTTCATCATCTTTATATTTTAAGTTACAAATTTAATACTTATTCTGATTTTAATCTTTCGTGGTTATTCCAAGTTCAAGATCAACGGTAATATCTTGTCCTGTAAAAATAGAATTTCGCAAATCTTTATCAAGCCTTGAGTCTTTAAGAATGTCTTCTATTGTTTCAATAGGAACCCCGTGATTAACTGCTGCGTCTATATCTTTTCTCAATTCATCTACAACTTTATTCAATTTTTTTTCTGCAAGATTTATTGATTTATCAATATTTTCTCCTGTTTTTCTATTTCTTCTTTTGGCTTCATAAAAATCCATCATAATGGTTTCTACATATTCTTTAGCTTCTCTTACATTGTAAAATCTCATAGATCTTTCAATATCCAAAGTGCGTATCTGACTCCCCTTCATTAAACCAGTCAAATATCCCTTCCAGTCTCCCCCTTCTTTTTTGGCTTGCAATACTCTCTTTATATCTGTTATAGTTGCTGGCTCAAATGCTTCCCATAAATATTCCGATGTATCAATGAAAAACTTAATAGGATGATTGGAGAAATCATTGCCATCATATATTTTTTTACCTCTTTCTATGTCATAATTCTGATATAAATTCTTTAATTTTTTAAATAATATATCCTCACTAACATAAGGCTCGAAAAATACACTGACAGCCTCAAACAAATCATCCTTGATCAATTCTCCATTAGCTATAAGCCTGCGTATCATCATTAATACCGGAGTTGTAACTGAATTATAATAATCCATATAAGTCGGATTACTAAATCTGTATTTTCCCTCTCCAAGTTCTTTGCGTATTGCAATAATATCATTCTTCCAGAATTTAGGTAAAAATCTTCTCAACTCTTCCATATCTTCTGGATCAAGAAGGTTGGCTCTGTTGAATAATCCGGCTACTAATGATAATGTTGATGTAGCTATCATCATTCCCGCTATTCTCTGTAGCCCTATATGAAATGTATCCTTATTTGACATTTCCTGACCAGCAAGCTTAATAGTATGAAAAGCATTTCTCATAGTAAGATATGGAAAGGAAACAAACGTGCCTGATGTTGGGAAATATCGTAATGCCTGTAATAATTTTGGTTGTTGTGAATAAAATGCTGTGGTATCGTGTAAAATATCCCTGGCTCTTTCAGTCGACATATCATCAGCTATTTTTTCTGATTTTCCTTGTTTTAAATAAACTTTTTTATATCTTGATTTTTCAGAAAAAAACCTGAATGTTTTCCAAAAATCATCTCCAAATTCATATAAATTTAACATAGTTTTACTGGTCATCTTCAGTGATTTTTTCAGAAAACCCTCGTCTCCCACACCCACCTTATCCTGAAAATCACCCAATTGTTTAAGATTAGCCCTTATCATACCAGCATCTACATTATCTTTTATCATATTATTCTCTATGAGATAAGCCAATAAATCTCTCCCCTTTTGCTTCATACTGGCATCTCCCATAAAAAATGGTTTCATTTCCTTAATAATACCACCAAAATTCCAGTTTCCATTACCAACAACATTAATCGGATTAGATAAAAAGTTCCTTTCTATGCCCCTTATAGAGAAGGCTGTCTTTGATAATTTTACCGGAGTAACCAAGAATCTCATATAGGCCCTCATTAATGGGCCAATGTTCTTATTAATATCATTAAACGAATTAAATGCTTTTGCCACTTCCGGGGTAGCGTAATATTCACTCAATGGTTTGTATCCTTTTTCTGACTTTGGTGGGTTTACAACAACTTTACCATCTTTTCTCTCATAAAAACTAAATGGTTCGTCTGTTCCTATTTTAGCAGTATGTCCGGGTGTTATGTCTTCACTTAAAAATCCTTGTTCAAGACCTATCTCTGCTGATTTTCTTAAAAATTTAGTTCTTTCAATAAGCTCTGTCATTTTAGTTATACTAACAGCATAATTGTAAGCCGGATCTCTGTATTCTCCAAGAAAATTTCTTATTTCCGGGTTATTAGTCAAAAATTGTGATCTTCTTTTAAGAATATCTTTATTAACCTTACCATATTTACCACCAGCCATAGTTCCAGCCAATTCAGGATCAAGAAGCATCGACTTAAGTATTCCTTCTATTTTGTCAACAGAATAATCAGGATAATAAGATTCAATAACTCTGAATGCATCTTCTTTAACTTTTAATGGTACTCTTTCCCATGTCCATTTTTTATCTGCACCTCTTCTATAAGATCGGGTGACGTAGAATCCTTTATTCTGATCATATTTAACAGATGACTCTTCAGAAAGAATGTTAAGTTTTAGAAGTTCATTAGTGAGTGCATCTATTGTTTTACGCATCTTAAATATTTCAGGATGTATCTCTTTAGGAATATTCTTAAAAGCTTTTGATGTTGACTCTTTTGTTGTGCCCATATTTTCTAAAGCAACCTGAATATCATTCATTTGTTTTTCACCAAATTCTTTATATGCTTTTTCGGCTTTTTTGTACAAATCTTTTCCAAGCCATCTTGCTTCATATTCAGCTCTGTTAACTTTCCCCGCCACAGCAAGATTCCCCCTATATATTGACTTCGGTATTCCTCTTTCCTTATTAATATACGTTCTATAAAAATCATTTTTATTATCTATACCACCAAAAATTCCGGCAGTTTTAGATTTTTTCATTTCCTGTTCAATCTGTTTATTCCTGAACTGATTTGCTTTCTCTTTAGCTATTTCTTTTTTTGATGTTTGAAATACTCTATCTGCCTCAATCTTCTCTTGGCTTGTTTTTTCGATAAATTCTTCCTCGATAAATTTTTCCCCTTTCGGCTTTTTACTACGTACCCACTCTTTGTTTTTCGTATCATTTTCTTTAAGTTTTTCGGTTTTTAATTTTTCATCAATTTCTTTAGCAGATTTATCATAAATCTTTTCTTTCTCTTCCTTACCTTTAATTGGCTCAATAGCACTATATTTTTCTTCTTCTTTAACAAATTCAGACATTAATTCATCTGCTCTCTTCTTCCCATACTTATCAACCATCTCATTATACATCTCTTCTTTTTCCAATTCTTCTGATGTCTTTGTTACCTTACCTTCTTTTTTTGTGTTTTCGGGCGATTTGGGGGGGGTAGGAGCCACGATCTCTTCTTTGGTGGGTAATTGTTCCACTTTAAGAGAAGTCTTCTCTGAGGGCTTATTTTTAGGTTTTTTACTTACCTCAGATTCTTCTTCCAACAAACCCTCTTCTTTCGCTATAACATCAGATAATCTCTTTTCAAGTTCTTTTACTTGCTTATCAAAAGATGGCTTTGATTTTAGGGATGCTTTATCCGCCTTAGCTTGTAGTGCGTCTTTTTTAACAAGCAACTCTGCCATTTCCTGTCGTGTTTCTTTCTTATATTCCTGAGGAACATCCTTTATAATATCTTTAAAATATATATCATTGAGTTCTGGAACTATGGATTTTTTCTTAACTTCATTAAAAATATCATCGTTTTCTTTAATCTTTTCAATTCGTTTTCCTCTTTCAATTTCCTGTTGCTTAACCTTTTCTTTCATTTGACTAACAACAGACGTCATCCCACTGCCAAGAAAACCAAGCAATGAACCAGCATAAGCAGATTCCCTTATCCTTTCCCACTCTTCCGGTTCAAGTTTACGATAGGATTCTTCTCCTATAAGTTGATTAAGTTCCTGTAAAGCCTCGGTACTCCCCTCAGTAATCGTACCGGCTATCCATTTTCCTATTATACCTTTTATCCCCGGTATTTTCCCCATAACAGCATCTATACCAACCCTCTCAAGAACACCATTTATAGCTCCAACAGAAGTAATTATCATTTCTCTTGTTGCCGGATCTACTTTTTTACCGGTAGCTTTTTCATATTCTATTATAGCTTCGTTTGCTTGTCCTGCTTCAACAGCACCCATCATTACAGCACTAAAAGGTCCGGTGAGAGCTGTAGATGCGACAAAAGAACCCATAAGAGGTAAATTATGAGCTATAGTCATATATGCTCTTCTCATGTCTGTATATCCCTTCCAATTATCTGGATTATTGGCATATTTACCAGAAGGAAGGTCTTCTAAACTCAAATCAACATCACCCTTCATTATAACATCATGCATGAATTGACCCACAATAGGATTATCAAGAAGATCGCTTTTCTTTTTACCAAACTCTATGGCTTCTTCCTTTGACATTTTATATGCTTTGCTAAGAGCAGGACCAGCTAATGTCCCCATCCCAAGAGGTAAATTTGGTTCTGGAGAGTAAAATGCCCAATCTGTTAGTTTAGCCGCATCTGCCCAAGCATTAACCATATTACTATAACCGACCTTCCATGGCTTACCTATATCATCTCCTCTTTTTAAATCATATTCAATATCTGAATATTTATCGCCACGAAAGATAGAAGATGGTTTTTCAACCAATTCACCCTTCATTTTATCCCCAGAAAGACCTTGTAGTTTTAATTTAGGTTCATTCGTAGAAGATTGGACTTCTGAATCTGATTGTGATGGGGAACCTGAATCTTCTTTTTTTTTTAAAGGTTCAGTTTCATCCCACGTTGGGGCTTCAGTAGTGTCTTCCCACTTAGGTATATTTTTATTATCTGGCATACCTTATAAATTCTTTTGTGTCTGCATCAAAAATAGCTTCCCTTCCGTCCTTCGTCATTCGAACAACTTCATTAACCTTATTTTTCTCTTCACTAGGTTCTGGTGTTTTAAAAGATTTAATCTTACTAAGTATATATTCATTTTTCTTTATAGGAACTAAATAATACTGTAATCTTCCATATTTATCAGTAGAATGTACCTGAATAAAACCCTCTTTAAGATCATACCAGTCTATAATATAATCACCTTGTTTCTTAAGTTCTGGAAAACTTTTTTCCGTAGTAGTTTCTCCGTCTTTTCCTGTTATTTTCATAGCTCCATTGGGAAGAATAAATCCAGATAAAGACCTCTTCTGGCTTTCAGTATCGGGTATAGTACTCAAATCAACTGCATTATTAAATTTAAGATTAGTCCCCGGTATCTCAATTGTTCTTACTTGCGGTTCTTTATCTTCATCTCTATCTTCTTTCCTCGTGATTGGTTCTACTCTAGTGTCTACAATCGGTTTTGGATTAAGTATCTTCTCTGCTTTAGGTCTTACTTTCTGATCCCAAAAATAATCATTAAAAACTTCAGTTATTTCTTTTTCTGGATACAATTCCATAGCTTTCATTTGCTCATCAGGAGAAAGTGCAAGTCCTATGCCTTTGACCATCCATGCGCCACGATCTCTATCTGATGCGATACTTGACTTAGCAAATTCTATAAATTCATCTGCCGTTCCATATTCATAATCATCAACAGATGTCGTATATTTTTTACCGTCTTTCTCAACAACAACAGTTCTTTTCCCAATAGGTCTTTTCGTTGCTTTCTGAAAATCTGCTAACTTTTTTTCTACGGTTACAGATGGATCAATTGGTCTCATACTAACAAAATATTGTCCTGTGTCGTATTTATCAGCATAAACCTTATTATAATAAGCAGGTCCGTCTGCCAAATTCATCCTGTCATTTATCAAATCATCATATATTCTTTGAATTTCATCCCCATCATAATCATATAAACCCTGATTCTGTGAAGAAAAAGAGGTTTTTTTTGCATTATTTACATCAGCTAAAAATTCATTCTTCCAAAAATTAGCTATTCGAATAAATTCTTTTTGTTTTGTTTTTAAAGCAATTTTATCTACACCAGTTATTTTCCCCTTTTTATCATACAAGAGAGCTGTTCCTGGTTCTTTTAAATAATCGTTATACCATTGAGTGAGTTTTGTATCAATAATATGGTCTCCGGTAATATTAGTATCAAAGGCCATTGCTTCTGCTAACTCAGCTTGGCTTTTTACTTCTTGTGCTCTTTTATATCTAGCTCCTTCCTGAACAGCGCCTATAACACCCTGCGCTATATCACCCAACAGACGACTCCTGTTAATGCGATCCTGATAGATCAAACTTCGTTGATCTAAAAAAGAAAAATCCAATTTTGGTGTTCGTACGGGCATATTATTACCAGTTTTTAGGATTTAAAAAACTAAGACCCCCGCTGTCCGGTGGTTTACTTAATTCAATTAATTCCTTTTGTTGTTTAAAATAATAAGGATCAAGAACATTAATCTGAAATTCCTGTTCTCTCTGCCTTAACATTTCTTGTTTTCCTTTAATTTCCATTTCAGAAGCAGCTATTTCTGCCCCCCCTTGACTTAATACAGTGTTTTTATATTCTTCTTCTTTTTGTTGTCTTGATGCTTGTGCTTGTATGGCTGCATCTCTCATAGAACTTATACTTTGACTTCTCAACTCACTTGCTATTCCCATAGAAGATGTGGATGCACCACCAACAGAAACAGCCCTCCCCATCACATTTGATTCTGCCTGAGATATATCCGCACCTAATCCACCCATCCCACGAACTTCTGCTAAATTTCTATTATAATTAGCTATATCAGTCGTTTCCTGAGAAGTATCCCTGAGATAATCTGCTGATTCTTCATAAGTACTCATTATATCTAAAGCCTCCTGTGGAATTCTGTACTTATAAGGATTAATCGTATCAGCAAGTTTAAAGTGGAATCCTTCTCCTGATTCAAACATTCTATTAGATTCTTTTTCCTTTTCAATAGGTTCCATAAAAGAAAGAGGATTCCTCTCATATCCTTCTGGTGCACTTGCTCTCATAACATTTTATTTAATTAAACATTCCACTTAAAAAACCACCACTTGAATTTGACAATGCCATCTGATTACCGAGTTGTATCAAATCATATTGCAACTCGTTGTATCTGGGGTCTAAGTAATTAATTTGAAAAGCCTGCTCTTTTTGATCAACCATGCTACTCAACCCCTTTATCTGTAGATTCGCGGCAGCTACCTCATTCTGTGCTGCCCCCATCATTGTGCTCTGTAAGTCCTTACTCGTCCTGTCTTTATATGCTGCATTTTGCGAATGTAGGTTTTGTAAAGAACGTGTAGTTGCTCTGTGTATTTCCGTCAAATCATTAATATTTCCACTTCTGGAAATATTACTGGCCACATTTGCCCCTGAAGAGATAATATTCTCTTTCATGATACCCATGCCCGGCATATCTTCCTCTGTAGATTTTTTTGCGAGACCAAGAGCCTTCTCAGTATATCCACGAGACTTCTCCGCTCCTTCCGCAGACATTTCTAAAATATCCAATGCTTCTTGTGGAATTTCATATTTCGGAGCATTTCTAAATATCTCATGAGCTTTTTCTGTTTGTTCTTTCAGTCTTGCCTCTTTTCTTTCACGATACCTTTTCCCTCCGCCGGTAAAATAAGAAAGTGCCCCTAATCCCAATATTCCTGTCATCCATTTATCTATAGGTGCTACATCTGGGTCTGATAAAGCCTTATGTGGTGCGAATGTAGCACCAAGCCCATACCCTGTTTCTACGCGATTACTATCATAAAATTGTCCTGTAGAGGGATCATAAGTTTCCCTCCTACCTCTCGATGCTTCCCCCTCCTGATTAATCATTTGGATAATTGCAGACCACGGCATTGATCCCAGAAATGATCTGAAACCTCCTCCTATGCTGCCAGTATCACTTCTTTCTTTAGCCATTATCGCTTACTTTACTGTTAATTATTACCATTCTTATATTAGCTTCAGAAGTGTCCGAATTGCGTAATCTAACCCTTACTACATTCCCCCTCAAAACATGACCTGTCTGAAGTCTATTTCTTACAAAGTTACTATTTCCATCTAAAGCGTTTCTCAGGAACTCTGATTTGTATATTCCCTCTTGCTGCTTGAACTTACCAGCAACCAACCTTGATTGCATAAGAGACGGAATTGTGATTTCTATATCTCCATTAGTAGACGGTGACCATTGCCCGTTTGAAATGATGGATATAGATTCCCATGTTTTCACCACAGACGGATCTCCTTTTGCTATTACATCAATTATAGAACCATATTGTACTCCAAAGAAATTGTTTCTTGTAGAATTTGTGTTCTGGGTGTATAATGTACCCTCATGAAAAGCAAGTGCCGTAAAACCTGAAATCTTTCCATAATATTCGGGTATAAAATCACAAAAACATTCCCACCTGTCTTTACTCTCAAAAAATCCTATTGTTTCATTAATGGAACTCTGCGAGTCTCCCGGAACCCTGAAAGTAATAAAATACATATCTAAGTCTTCATCCCATCCGCCAAGTATATCTACATCAGATATACCATATTCTAAAATTGCCCTTGCCTTATCCTTGAAATAAGTATGCATTTTTATATCCGATATTGGAACCAAACCTCCCTGAGTGTCTTTTATTACTGCTGCATTGATAATATCAAAGAAATATGCCCCCCTTACATTCTTTACATAACTGGAAAAATGAGTACAGCCATAATCAGTTATGCTTTGTCTTCCGTCAGACATTACATCGTTACTAAATACATAAGTTAATGAACCATCAGGATTAACAGATGATTTTGCCTTCAGATAAAAAGATGTTGTTTTTCTTTCTTGGTATGCTTTCAATGTATCTCCCAGTTGTTCAAGTTTTGTAATCTGACCGTTTCGATCATCTAGAGGTTTTTCGTCTATATAACCAAAACTTCTCATATAATTTATGCCAGATTCGTCAAGATACATACCTCCCCACCTTATTTTATTCCACGTTCTTCTTTCCGCAAATTCATTCAATATATTAGTTTTCCCGAAAGACTGAATATTGGAGTCATATAAAAGAGATGCATTGTGATTTTCCATCCACCCAAACGCTGATTTAAGCGAGGTATATTCATCAGCATTACTTTCATTTACAAATACCGTATATTGTTTAAAACAATTTCCAAAATAAGAATTAAAATATCCATCCGCCGCATGAATCGCTGTTTGATCATTATCATCTCCTCTGTGATATCGGTTTTCTCCTGAAGTATAAATTTCATATACCGGTGAAATTGCCTGATAAATTCCTGCCGATTCACTTATTCCCTTAAATCTGTAAGCTTGTACATAAAAGAAATCATTTGAATCAAAAAATGATTCTCTTTCTATATTCTGAATTTTGATGTAATCATCATCAACGGCCAATATCTCATAATCAAATACACTATCCTGGAACATTTCGGCCTGCGGGATATGTATATAATCACCATTAGCAAAAAAACCAGAAAATCTTATTCTATCTCCTTTTTGTATATCAAATCCATAATTTATATCATCTCCATAAGCTAATCTAAAATTAGAAATCATACTTTTAGATAAAAGAGTGAAATCTCCCTCATGAGTTACATCATCTTCCTTACTTACCAGATAAACTTCATGATAATCAATATTATTCCCAAGATATACCCATTGCCAATGAGTAGCTAATTCAGGTGGGCTATGATTAATTTCCCATTTAATTCTATAGTAAAAATTGTTGAATCTATTGGAATAACCAACACCTGTTCCCTCTGGAACGTCAAATACGAATGGATTGTTTGTTGAGTCATAATCTGTGTTTCCCGTTACATAAAATGGTTTCCCGTTTCTTAAATATTGGATTCCGAAAAATTGTTTAGAACCTAATTTAAAGGATGGCTGTTTTACTCCTGCCTTACTTCTAAATAAACTAACCAATAAATCAGAACCGGTTGTGTTTATCACGTCTATATAATCATCAGCAGAACCCATGGTGCTTACATTTTCTAGATTACCTATTTGAGCGGCAAGATAATATCTCACATCATCATCCGTTACCCCTTCGGTGTTCGCATAACTAAAAACTCCCTGTGCTCCACCGCTTACAACAACCAAATAATAATAATCATCATCTGTATCTTTGGTTACATAAAATCTTTCACGGGGTGCGCTGTGAGCTATTGTAGCGCTCTTTGTATAGTAAAAAGTTGCCAATGTAACTACACTACCCGTTAAAGTAACATCTACATCATCTAGGTCCATGTTGTCATATCCCTCAGTAACTCCCCCAAATACAACCTGATTAGAATCTATGGTTGCTACATGATTTGCATAATCCGGTACATAATCATAAACCCTGTCCGACTCAGTACTTTCTAGTAAAACTCCTGTCTCATCATTTGTAAAATTAAAATAAGCACTAATACCACTATGCTGCATTTTAACACCTGAAATATACCAATCACTCGGAGCCCCCAAACCTATATCAATAATTCTGTAACATAATTCATATTCTACATTTAACTCCCCCGGATCAACGAAAGATACGGCTATAACATTATTTTTAGCTATTGTAGTAAATCTTCCGCTTGGATTCTCATCATTCTGAGGAATAGGAATTTTAGTATAAGGACTTAATACAGAAAATGAATTGTCTATCAGAAATTTTTTTCTTATAGCAAATTGGAAAAGCTTTCCTTTAAGGTTGTTCTTATTAAGATTTGTATCAATATATATAACGTTTACCTCTGAAAGAAGAGGTTTTCTGTAATAACTTAAAACATCTGAAGAAACATAAATATCACTATCAATAAGACAAGACCTTGGTTCGTTATTATTCCCATCAACCCAAACAAGTTGTTTATCATCTTCATTACCTATTATTACAGCATCTATAAAAGAATCGGAAGCAAAATTCAATAAGGAACCATAAGTGGCGCCATTGACAATATACTCAAGTTGGTTAACATCTGAATAATATTTGATAATACTATGTTTGCCTGTGCTTGAATAAACAAAAAATATTCCCGCCTTGTCTTCCTTATCTTCTACAAACCCTATAACCTTTAACGCTCCGGCAGGATAAGTAAATGCACCACCCCCGACAGCAGTGCTTCTTAGTGTATTCCCTTTAAGATTTGTTTTTACATTAAAATTAGAATCATCAGTAGAAACAACATTTCTCATGTTTCTGCTTTGCCCAGGAGGAATAACAATAAGGTCGTCATCATAATTAAGACCACCTTCAATAAAATTTATTACATCCCTGAAATCATTCATAACCTTCCAATAGTTGGTATCATTGTTCTATACATAGCATCAAGAAATTCATACATATTAAACTTTACTCCCCGGCAAATATCTTTTTGTCTTTCATATTCATCCCTGAAACCATATGCAATTTCAAAATTTGGTTTTAGTTTATTCATTTCAAGATAAAGACGAACATAAGCATTAATAGCGGGTTTTGCATGAGTTGGTACATACGTAACTTCTGTTAATTCAATTCCGCTCGTTTTATAATCTAAAAGAACTTCAGACCTATTCACATTTCTAAATACAAATCTTCTTTTTGCATAATCAGGAAATACATATCCATGTAGGTTGACTCCTCCTCTTGATGCAAACCCGGTTCCTTCTTTTACTAAATCTACCCCTTCTCCATCATCACTATCAAGCGTCACTGCCCCATCTGTCAATGAGGTGGTGGGTACTATCTTTCTCTCTACGGTAAGCGGCCATAATTCTCCATTAACAGGTATACAAGCTCCATTAAGACGTACAAGATCACTTGGCATAGCAAGAAGATAATTGCTGTCCATTGTTTTCTTTTCAACTACCCTTCCTTCATCAAGAACAAGTAAATTAAGCTCTTTAACAGCATTAATTACCAATTGCTCAACACGAAATCCATATTCTTCAGGAACATCCGTCATCGCCATGATGCCTTCAGTAATGTCGTTTATAGTTATTAATGCACTTGTCTTACTCATGGCGCTGTTTCTTTATTTGTATTATTTTGATTAACCGGAGTAGTGCCCATTAAAAAATTCATCGCATCACCAAGAAATCTCTCTGCCTGTCCAGAAGGAATCGGTATATTCTCATCCAAATCATAATCTTTAAATGGTATTATAAGTCTCATGTCCACGCCCACTCCCGCTATTGCTGCCGTCATAGATTCACCATAATAAACATAATCCTTAGTAACGTAATAATAAATTTTATTACCTATATCATATACATCGAGAGAAGTAAGAAGCCTGAAATTTCTTTCCGTAACAGGAGAAAAATCATAGTCCCTGCTATTAACCTGATTAATTCTTCCAACACCACTTGCTGCCCTCGGTAAATTAATTATAGCATTTGGTAACTCTGAATAATACGTTCCATCCGCGCCTTCCTCAACATCAACAGCTTCGTATAGCTTGGTGCAAAAATTTACATCTGAACCAAGAGACCCCATATTTTCAAATGCCATATTCTGCCATACAGAATCAAGGGCTGCGTTTATCAATTGAGGACGAACCCTTGCAGAAGAATCAAGGCGTTTAATTCTATCTCTCAACATTTCTATATAGCTTTCTCTTGTCATAATGTTTCTTCTTTCTGTTCTCTGAATGATCCATATTCAGTAGCAACTATTTTTTCAATAGGAATACCCATTTTTTGCAAAATCTTATATGCTACATCTATTCTTTCATTGTCTGGAAATGGTAATTCTACAGAATGATTTACTTCTGCCGTAATTTCATAATCTTCGCCCCTTACCGCACCATCATCCTTATCAACATATTCCTCTCCGGCCAAAAGGACATGTGATGCCCCCACCTCCAGATAAACCTGCTCATCATTTGCGTCTACGTAATAATCATAATAAGGTTCATCCGCTTCCTTAAAATAAGAAAAAGATATATTAACGCTTACAAGCGGATTAACATATATTGTATCCCCTACTATTTTAGCAATAGGCCATACTGCATCTGGAGCCATTGATGCACTTGCAGAATAATGAGCATATTCCCCTGCTGTTACAATATCAATTTCCCTTACAGAACCGGAATATATATAAGTTGGATTTGGTATTACATGCAAATAAGTTTCACTAAGTCCACTCAAATCTCCCTCTCCGTTAACATCAATAGCAAGAGTTTCTGCGTCAACCCTTAATTCACCCAATGAATCTGTGATAATCTGAGATTCTTCAAATCTTTTAAAATTTGAATTGATTTTCTCCCACATAGAAGTTTTAAGAAAAAGATTAAACTGTGCAGGAGTTAAAACAGATCCCTCTTTTTCCTTTCTTAAAACAGCGTTTACAAATCCAAAAATATCACCATTATTCATAATACAAAATTACATTTTTCTATTATCATTATTCTTCGTGAACTACCTCGCAGCAAGCTACAAGGTATCGGAAGTCAATGCTCCCACTAATGCGGGCAGCTCTTTCCGAATTTCCCTGTCCGTTCCAGACAAGTAATTTTTTAATAATATATTGGGTCAGGCAATCCACTCAAACTCCAGATAATAAGCAATAATATTGTAAGTTTTGTTTTCATCGTACACGTAATTTTTTTTGTTCAACTCCTTCCAGCCATATTTCCTGTATCGTTGCACTTCTTAAAAAATCTTTTTCTACTACATTATAATAAAAATATAACCAATGAATATCTCCTCCAGCGTATTGGTTACAATGAATCCAAAGATCATGTACTCCCGTTACCGTAGATAATAAATCTACTTTCATTGTTCCAAACGTATACCATCCTCCAGTTGAAACTGTGTTCCATAAAGCAATAGTGTCCCCATCAATAGAGTCTATTGTCATATAAAATTCGCCTATATAATCAGGATATGCTATGTATCTGTATATAAATAAATTTACTCCAACATCACTAAAATTCACAGTATCCCATATAAAATAGTTCAATGAATCCAAATATCCGACACAAGTATCGCCATTTATAACTTGTAATTGACAAAGATAAAATGAGTCTACTTGTATGGCAAATAAAGTATCTGCGACATATAATGTATCTGCATTTACTGGTTCATCAGCATCTTCAGTTAAATCAATAATAACTAAACTGTTTAAAAAACCATACCCTGATCCCCCGGTATTTTTCCATGAAATATCTAAATCAGTAGATGATGCCTGAAATGTCCATGATACTGTATTTGTGGTGTTTTCTACAACATTTAAAGATTTCATGGTATCTGAAATAGTGTATTCAGTTGTGTAATCCCCAGTAACATATGATCCAAATATCTCAAATTTATATGTATTACTTATACTGAGGTCTTTAAGTTGTATGGTTTTTTCTGTACCCCCGTCAGCCCTCCATCCAACTCTCATAACGGAGTCTGGATAAATCCCTGGATAATCACCGTATAAAGTAGTATATATTGGCGATGAATTAACATATAAATCTATTTCTGTAGCATCACCATTACAATCAATCAAATCTGCATGGGTTGTCCCTAATAATCTTGTATCCAAATTATTCCAGTTCTCTGTCGATTGAGATATATCAGTACTATAAATAAAATTTATCTTAATTGAATCAAATGATGTTGATGGTGGTTCTTCTTCAGCACCAAAGTTTCTCCAATAATTAATAGTACGATCAGTCGGACTTAAATAATTATCTCTTGGAACTTCTATACTATCCGTTTTATACGTGTACAATAATACATTATCAAATAAAGCCCATTCATTAATAGGAACTGCCCAATCTTCATCATCCCCCCCAAAAAAAGTATAAAACTTAATAATATCAATCTGTAAATCGGTGGTATGTCTCCATTGCATATTAGATATTTGTAAATAAAGCTCTCCATCGAAATATCCTTCAAGTATTCCATTATAATCTCCAACACTTCCAGTTACGGTATTAAGAACCACTCTATATGTAATATTATGCCATTCTCCAGGTGTAACATAGGCAAAAGTTCCTTTTGCATATTCTATAACAAGACTAGAAGGTAACCAATAATCTTCTGGATACCCATCATATCCCCAATAATAAGTATCTAATGCGCCTGATGGATTTGCTTTTGCATCCACATAAGCTGAGTAAAATTGAATTCTACAACTTTGCGAAAACATCATACTAGCTGAAAGATAATCAGTCCCATCATAAGGTTTAGCTGAATAAGGATAGCCTCCCATTATACCAGGTATTTTACCTCCTAATTGAGGTTGAAATTCTGGCATAAAATATAAATCATAAGAAAAATATAATTCATCATAACCATCATTAAGATAAACCCACCAATTAAATCCAGTATTTGTTGAACCAAACTCATCTATTGGATAATATCCCTTTAATACTTTTGTAGAATCATCTGGGTCATCATCTTGAATAATATCAGTAGTTGATTGTCTGGTATTCCACCCAGGATAAGTAAATCCCCATTTTGTATACCAATCAAATATAAATTCAGAATATTCATAATTTCCTAATGTATTCTGCTCAAAATCATTTTGGAAAATAACATCAAGATCATCTAGGCTGTTTTGACCAAATGAAATTATAGGGACTAATAGTAATATTATAATTAATATTTTCTTCATAAATTTTACTCTGATAATTTTTGTTCAATTGTTTTTAGCTTTTCTTCAATATCATATATCCTGGCTTTCATTCTCATATTTTCATCTTCTAATTGTTGTATATATCGAAACGAATGTTCTATACCCCATTGAAGTTTTTGAATAGTGACACTTGGCCTTCCTTTAATGGAGTATTCTTCTATGAATTCTTTTCCATTCCAGTATTTCCATAAAAGCTCATTAAACCCCGTTTTTTCATTATACTGAAAATTATTCAAATATTCATCAATTGGAAGCAATTCATCTGCAAGTCCAAACCCAGCGTCAACGAGCGAATCTGCAAATACTGCATTTGTGTGACTTAACCCTAACCATTGTTCATCATTCTGTGCATCTTCCAAAACATTTAACCATAACGAATCTTCCATGTGAACACCACCGGAAGAATCAATTACAAAAACATCATCTCCATCATCTTGAACCTGAAGGCTATTCCCCGAACCTAAATTATTAATTATTAGGCCAGTCGCAGAATTTGTAGTATAAATATAACTAGCATTGCCATTAGAGCTACTAATATAACTTCCTGTACCGTATACACTAGAAATATGAAACCCTGTCCCTGTTGATTGATTGTTTATGGTAATTCCATTTCCAGAAGATGTGTTATCAACAATAATACCTTCGCCTACATTACTGTTTATTAAATATAAACCAGTATCATTAGTCGAATTTTGAATATTCATAGTACTAAAAAGAATATTAAATTTAGAACTATAACTTGCTGTATCGTCATCAGCATAAATCATTCTTCCATCCGGTATGCCTGAAAAATCAACAGAACCGCTACCCCCAGAAGAAACTACAGTATAAAGATCATCAATACTAACACAATTCATTTCTTCAGGCCCTTCCGTTCGATTACAAATTGAATCATTTATCAATATATAATCAGATTCTATCATTGTACCACTATAACCACCAGAAGCATCATACATGGTTACCGTTTCACCATCAAAATAAAAATAAAGTGTATTTATGCTCTCTCCCATAGTAATAAAATAATCTCCATCATCATCAAAAAATATAGTATCATGCGTAGTAGAGACCCAATTACTATCCTGAGCATAAATTAAAAGAGAAGAATATAATGAATCAATATCATATTTTGTCGCTATCTTAGAAATGGTGTCCGCTTTTGTGGCAATAATTGACACTGTATCGGTAAAAAATACATTCCCACCAATATTTCCTATCATTGTCACAATATCAATACTATCAACAAGATTTTCCAAAGTATCACCATCTTGTACAAAATCTTCAGTTACTTTAGTCCAACCAGTTATACTAAGAAGGGTTTCTATATTTACAGTTGGTATTTCAGCAGAATCCCTCACAATAACAAATGTGAATATGCCGGGGCTTTGTGCCTTACAAGAAATTACCAACAAAAACAATGATAAAAATATAATAATTCGTTTCATGATCTAAAAATATAAAGTTCTGTAATCCCAATTCACATTTACAACCCCGCCGGTTATAGTTACATAAACAATAGTTTCCGCAGAAAATATCTTGTTAACAGCCAGAGATAAATAATCATCTGTAGGTACTGCCAATTCAGCAAGACTAACCTGTGTACCTCCTAAAGTCAATCCAACTTTAATGTATGGAGTCCCGCTAACATATTCAAAATCTATAGCTTCTAATTTTTCTCCTGCACTAAATGTTTTAGTAAAAGCAGCGTCTTTATCTGCTTCTTTATCCAGATTATAATTAGCAAGACCGTCTCTTATCTTAAATACCCGAAGTGTAAGATAAACATTACTATATCCGGTTCTCGCTCCCTTCACAACAACATTCCCAGACTCATCAGTTATACTATTAACTTTTACTTCATCATCATTTTGAATTGCTGCTGTACAATTTGTGACCGAATTAATGGTAAATGTCCAATTTTCCGTATCATCTGCTGTTCCAACAAATACATAACAAGTTCCGATAGCATAATCATAGGCTCCATCCTTTGGTACACCGGAGGCGTCGCATTGAATGCTGATGTTGTCTGGAGTAAGATTAAGACCAATAGAAACGGGGACTAAACTGCCTTCGTCAACAGTTAAATCATTTGAAGAAAGAATTGATTCTATTACATCTAAATGTTCCTGTGCGGATGTTCCATCTCCTCCTATTAAGGCAAGCCTATAAAGAGTATATTCATTATCAATTTTTATCCAGTCTGATTCAAGTGTTGCTATTTCTCTAAGACTTCCGCTTTCAACCGCCTCCAAATACTGATCTTCAAAATTATCAAGGGCTTCGTAAAGTGTCATTTGTTTAAATTTCTACAAATTTACTAATCTTTTGAAATCTGCTCTT
>Ga0307431_1000641_pt1 | contig 22701 bp, 33 predicted proteins | sample SalMarWE160170MG_FD_202155 | JGI IMG/M metagenome (GOLD analysis project Ga0307431, IMG submission 202155) | Salt marsh sediment microbial communities from the Plum Island Ecosystem LTER, Massachusetts, United States - WE1603-170 | ecosystem: Environmental > Aquatic > Marine > Intertidal zone >...
ATAGCTTATTTGATTAATATTTTTTTAAAAACTTCAATCGTTTTATTCCATATCTCCTCTACATCTTTTTCACGGATATAAAGATAGGTTATTTTGTTCTGAGCAAATCCGGGAAAAACGAGGCTATCAGCATTTGAACCGATTTCCTTTTTCAATTGCATAAGCCAATCTTTCTTGATATCCCACTTCAAATTACCCATGAATAGGCTAACCGAGAAATGACCATCATAACTGTTATCTGGAGAAGAAGCAGTCTCATAATAGCCAGTTATACTAAAATGGCCGATATCGGTTTTATACTCCTTAGCTTCATTTAATTGTTGTATAGTAGGTAATCTCTTCATTCTTCATTAAATTTTGAAATATTTACAATGTATAAATTATCTCCAAGTTCTCTGGAAATTCTATCAGTAGCTAAGTTTATACCGAATGTCAATGAATCATCTTTTTTAACAATCAATTCGTTAACCGATAAAACTGATTTTACTTTTATGTCAAGTGGGATATCATCAGTCATTTCCACAGTTTCAGTAGCAATAGAATTCATCATCTTCCTGATCAATTCAATCAATCGATCAGGAAACTCAATAATTGTTTCCTCAAATATTGTTTCATCAATTCGTTTTAATTTCATATTATGCTCTACTTAGTTTGCGTAATAATCTATATCGGTCAGTCTTGTAAACCCTAATCATACCGAATTTCGTGACTGAATCAGTATTACCGTTCGTATCAACAATTTCAACCTTTAAACTATATATCCCTTCTTGTCGGAAGGTATAAACAAAGTAAAGCGATTCAACGTTTTCAATTATTGTATAATCCCTCGATTCATCAATTATACTCCAATATACTTTCGACTTCCCAGCCATCCCACTATTATCTATATTCATATATATGGGTATCATAGTAGGTACATCAAAACGTGTTCTATAAGATTTCGTATTATCCAACGTAAATGGGTTTTGATGTGCTACAGCCTTGACTATTGTATATCCATTAGACCATATTATAGGTATATCTCCCCACTTATCCCTCTTTGTCTCAGACCATGTTTTGAATTTCCTTTCACCCTCAATACCTATACCCGAACTAGCACCTATATACCTATCACCTATATTACCATCATCTAGACTGACTGCATCGATATATTTTTTGCCCTTTCTTATTCGTGGATTGTACTGGAAATTAGATATATCCTGACCTATTTCCTGACTCATACCCTGTGCCAGTATCTCATATTCATTTATATTCCTATCTTCTGATATATTATATACATCTGTTCCAACCTGTATAATACCTCCCGGTTGTATCTTATTAATAAAAAATTGAGCCAACCTTTCCTTATCTGGGACGATATCAGACCATCTTACATATGCATAATCCTTCCATTTAACACCAGCAAGTTCATTCCAAGTAGGAGACATAATAGTAGCATCCATTATATCTAAGGTATCAACAAACTCATAATTGGCTACATGGAAAGTTCTTATATCTATCTCACTTTCAGATATCTTAAACTCATCATTATCATATATAGGATTAGCCCATTCCGAATTGATAGCAGACCAAGTAAGTGGGTTATCTTTCCAACGCTGTAAATCCATATCAATAAACTTAAAAAAGACAGATAAATCAGCATTACGGAGTTCGGCAGTAAGATATTTCTTTTTAGTGAATTTAGAATTTACACCATTCCAACCATAGATAATAATAGCAACATCATATATTCCATCATATGGTAATATAATGTCAATCTCTCTCATATCGGGAACTGTACCACGCTGTATGAATTTCCAGACACGCTTATCTGTATCGGTAATTACCTTTTCAACTATCCACTCTACTTCATAATGATTCATATGGGAAACAGTCTTCCAAGTAGGAAGCATCTCAGAACGAATGGTATCAGACCAAGTAAGCCCAAACTCTGACCAAGGTAAATCGAAAGTCCGGTTTGTGAGTGTAACAGGCATACCTATATCGATATTGGGTTCATCAAGGTATTCAGGGTCATCCATAAAATAGGGAGCAAAATAACCTACAAAACAAGGATGATACATGCGGTCTGTCTTGTCCATATGGCGATCAAGTGGACAATTACTGAAATCCATAGTTATATCACGGATGTCACGGATATAAGAGTCAGTCATATCGGCATCAAAAACAGGTTGGATATGCTGGTCAACTACAAATTCCGTAGACCTATCGACCCAGAAATTAAAAGAATATTTATTAAAATAAGTGATCTCACCGACAATATCAATAATTTCAGCAGACCCACCGATATCTCGTTCCTTAAGATAATTTTTAAGACCAAAAAGCTTTATTAAAACTTCTTCATTACTGTAAGCAAAGTTATCTTCAACAACAGGTAATCCAAGATCATCATATTCATCCGGTACAACAGAATTGATCTCATAGAAAAGCCCAAATAATGAAGTTTTTTGGTATTTATGCATATTATTATTGGGGTCATCCATTTTTTCAGTCTCATAAAGACGGACATCCTCAAAATTAAATTGCTTGGAATAAGGGTCATACCAATATTCCTTGAGAACAAGATCAAAATAACCAAAGTATTTGATTATATTAATAATACCCTTATAAGCGGATAAATAAGGTTTTATATTGTGAAGTTCTATTAATAATTCTTTACGCTTTTGATTCAATAACTTATAATCAGGTGCAGACTCATTTATATCACTAGTCCGGAAAATAAACTCATCAGCAGCACGTATAGCCTCACCCATATTAGAAAGTAAGATAGGGAATCTTTCATCTTCACCAACTGTTTCACCGTAAAGCTCAATATTGAATATCTCCCCGTTTTCATCAGTAAGGACAAGATTATCAATAAAAGCACCCTGTTCTGGACTTGTGATAGCAACATCGATACGCAGGGCAGCAGGAACGTTTGTATTAGTAACTATAAGTCCATCACCTGCATCATAAGTATCGGTTGGGTCTTGAATAAACTGTAATTCTATCGGGTCTTGAGAAATCTTAATTATTGGATTAGTAAGATAGGGATTATCAACCGTGAACAATTTAAATGCTTCAACATCTTCTGAGGTTAAGCTAGCTACAGCTTTGGTATCTATTATGTTATTGGGGTCTACCCTTGGGTGTCCATATATGATATCACCTGTTCCTTCTTCTTTTAGTTTTTCAAGTATGTAAATGGTGTCGGATTCAAACAAACCGATAGATATTTCGGCAAAATGCAATACACCATTCCACTTGTTATTCTCTTCATCGTAACTGAAGTTAAGCGGATTACCTTTCTTATTGAAGAAGACTAAATTTCTCGTCATTAATCTGTAGCTTTCATTATTTATTATTCCAAGATAGCTAGAAACCATAATGGAAATATGATAGTATTATAATATGATGGAAAAAAAGATAAGGACAAAAATTGCTGAAATATACGATAAAGCCCACAAAGAGGGGGTCGAATTTATAGAGGCTACCATGGGTGATAAAATCCACAAAGAAGGTGTTGTTATTTTGTGGGGTAAAAGAAAATTCAAAATTGAAGGGCATGAAATACACATTTTTCCACCAATTTTTGGTGGGAGTTATTATATAGAATACAAATGTAGGTCTATTCTAAAAACCGGGAAACCGGGCAAGCGTGTGATTGGGATAATGCATAAACACATAAAAATAACAAAATGATATGGCAACCAAACTTATATTAGCTATTGAAAAAGATTTGTTGGCCAAGATAAATCAACATATTGAAGCATATAATGAGGCCATCAAAAATTTTAAAAATGATAATAAGATGTACGATTACATAAGAGCACGTAATCGAATGAAAAAACTGAAAGAATTATTGAAAAATGAGCAACTAAAGGAAAGTAAACTATGAAAATAATATCAGTAATAATCATGCTTTTTATCAAACAGTTATAACCACAGGAGTCCGAAAATTTGAAATATTAGAATCCGACACAATACCTATTCCTTAACTTCCGCATCAGGAACTCCCATATTATGGTAATAAATAAAATAAATTACCAATATGGGCGTAATTGTAGCTAAACATAGACAACCATCAGAAGTTCCAACTCCACCAGTTGGTAAATCCACTCTATTTATAGACCCTGCCGATGGTTTGTTAAAAAAGAAGAATTCTAGTGGTGTAGTTGTCGCTGTAGGAACTGGTTCTGGTTCTGGTATCAAATTCATATGGAATAACCAAACCGAGCAAGATAATGAAATAGGCATGGCACTTGATGATAGGGGCATACGTAATGATTTATTGCATAGACCAGTTTATGAATGGAACGGAATAGATTGGGTGGAAATTTATTGGATGGATGGTGATGCTGATAAATCTGGTTATACACATCCAGACTATCCGGCTATTATTAGCGTAAAAGATGCATTAGACACAATCTTATACACACCAATATCAGTTATCTTAAGTGGTGGTGGCAATTATGAAAAAGGCCAAGTTGTCGCAGATGTTAACCTTACTTGGACATTAAACAAAACTCCTATAAGCCAAATATTAAATCAAGGTATTGGTTCTATTCTTCCCGGAATCACAAATTATGATCATATTGGAGTAAACCTAACCATTGATACCACCTATACCATAACCGTTGATGATGGTGATTCTGTTGATATTGACAATACAGTTGTCAGATTTTTGAACAGAGCACATTGGGGAGTGGGTGCTGCTGGACAATCAAACAATTCGTTTATATTAGGATTAGGTAGCAGTGTTCTTACTAACCAAAGACAAAGAGATTTTAATTTTAATGCTGGTGCTGGTGAAAGAGGGTATTATGTGATACCAGCAGCTTTTGGAACACCAACATTTTGGGTAGGAGGATTTGAGGGAGGATTTGAACTTGTTGCACAGGTACTCCATACTAATACATTTGGTCACTCAGAACTTTATGATGTGTGGCAAACAGAAAATGACAATTTGGGTGACACAGATGTTACCGTAACATAAAAATAAAGAGTATGCCAATCTATGTAATATCAACTATAAAACAAAAAGGTAGTGCTCAATTCCCTATTGTGGAAGACTCTGATTTGAAGGGTGGATTTAGGGTTGTTGCCGATTTACCTGCTAGAAATGCTATATGGACATCACTGAGGTCTGAGGGTATGAGAGTACATGTTATCTCAGAAAATACAGATTATAAATTATTAGCAGGATTGACGAATGGAGATTGGGATGTAATACCAGATGGAGCAGGATTTGAGTTGTTGGGGATGCCAACAACAGGAGATTGGAGTGGTAGCTTTTTAGGAGTTGATGAAAACACAAGAAAGACCGATGCTATATGGCTAATAGATGATATACTTGGTAAATTAGCACCACCAAAACCTGATGATCTGTCTACGAAGACATTATCAATGGCTACATATAGCGCATTAGAAGCAGGAACAGGAACGGCACATAATTGTACAGATGACACAACACCATCAGCAAGTGCAGCTGATTTCGGTGATGGAGCATCAGGTGTGTTGACAGCATATATCGATACTGTTGATGAAGGAAATGCAACATTAAGCGTGGGTGATGATACCGGGGCATATAGTGCATTGAACATAACAGTAGATGAAGACCCCTATTTTGGTGAACCCGGAAAAGAAGGTATATATCAACAACTTGGAGCAAACATAACTCCAGTTGCTCCATTGTCTATTGGTTTACATGCTTATTATATGGAACACAGCGCAACAGGTGCAACACCATCATTAGATTTTTATGTTGATGACCCAATTCTTACTACATTATCAAGCGTTGTCATAACACTTCCCGGAAGCAACACAAAGTTCGTTAGTGGTGTTCCATCGCTATCGGCTACAGATAATATCTTATTCAGTTGCCGTGTAAATGATGCTGTTCAGACACATTATAATGCTGTACGATTGGGTACTATTTCTGGAGCAAATATTGTTAATACGAATTTAGCACCACCAGTAGTTCCACCAACATTGGGTTCTGCAGTTGATTATATTTCAGAGCCAATTAATCCAACAGGATATGCTGAAACATTACCAGTAGTTATAACACCATATAGTAGTAACGATGCTGCTGGTACACCATATAATGATATCCTTTTATCAAGAGTTGATTTATTATCAGATGAATCTGCAAGGGTTGAATCTGGTTCTGGAGAATTCCCGGCAGCTGGTTATGGAACTTTATTTGATTCCACACAATCCCTCAAAACTGTTTATACAGAAGAATTACAGATGCTTGAGGGTAAATATCAAAGACCTAATGGTGATTATACTGGTAACTTACCAACAGCAGGTGAAGACTATGATGTTGGTATGGGTGTTGCTGATAGATGGGTAACTTTCCAACCAGCAGTTCTTTCCAATAATTCAGCATTTGATCTTGATTTATTAGCAGCAGAGGATTTTGCTGCCATCGAAACTCCGGGTGTTAAGATATATGTCAAAGTAGAAGGAGAAACAGGATGGCTTGATGCAAACACATCTTATCCCGGAACTGGAAATCCTGTTGCTGATGGTGACCCTGCTATGGTATACGGTTCATCAAGCGCAACCACAAAAAGAGTTACATTTGGTTCTACTGTGAGAAGCGGTAACTTATTTGTGAGAATAGCGTTCCCTGATGGTTCAATAAAGAAAATTAGTGGTATTAGCATATCCAATATAATATAAAAGTATAATCATGAGACGATTCCTGATATTCCTTAAAAAATTAATAAATGTTTTTTACTCAAAACAGGATAATAAATTGGGAAACGATGTTTTAAAAGAACAAGTAGAACAATCACCAGAAGAGATTGATATTCTAGATACTGCCGATGATATAGCAGCAAACATTGAAGAAACGGTTGAAATAAAAGAAGAAATTATGGAAACACCGAAACTTGACATAAGCACTATCATCCAACACAATTTTCCACCAGACCAATACAAAAGGGCTGTGACTAATAAAACCCAAGTCACATTACACCACACGGTAAGTGGAAAAGGTGTAAAAGGTGATATTGGATGGTGGTTACGAGACCCCAAAAGAATTGCTACCCATTTCATAATCGATTGGGAGGGTATTATACACCAAAATTACAGCACAAGATATTGGGGTTATCATCTTGGTTGTGGTGATGCTAGTCTTGATGCATCTGCTATAGCAATCGAGATAGATTCATGGGGTGCACTTATGCAAGATGTTAATGGAGCATGGAGACCAGTAAGATGGGATAAGACCAAAGGCAAATTTTCCCCAAGTATGCACCATAAAGCTCTTGGTATTGAAAGAGTGCATATTCTTGATGAACCATATCGTGGTTTCTATGGATTTGAAAAATATACTGATAAAGCCATTGAATCATTGCGACAACTTCTGGTTTATTGTAATGAAAAATACGGTATTCCTATCGATTACCGGGAAGACATGTGGGATTTGTCCTCAGATGCATTGGCTGGAATTCCGGGAGTATATTCACATACCAGTTATCGTAAGGACAAATCTGATATCTATCCTTATCCCAAATTGATTGAAATGTTAAAAAATCCCTATAAAGAAGTAGCTTAACTAAATAGCATCATAACACCATTTATTTCTAACAAATAACTGTTGTGTCCTTCAACCCAATCACCACTATCAAACACAGACACATTACCAAGATTATTAGCTGATGGTATATGTGTGTGGCCTACTATAAGGTCTTTGTTTATCAATTTCGCATAAATCTTTCTTTGTTCAAAGTATTTACCATCCAATCTGGCCTTTGTTTTACTAAAGAATTGTTTTATTTTTAATAATGGAGGTATCAACCAACCATGCTCTATCATTTTTGTTTTTGTTTTGTGCCAGAGCTTTATTCTTACCCTCCATATCCAACTAATTAATGCTAATGGGAAAATTTGCCAATCGTGATTTCCCAAAATATACACAACCTTTATTTTGTCTCTTTTTATCAGTTTCAAAAACTTTTTTATAACTGGTTTTTGTATATACCAAAATTCTCTTGTTTTAACAATTGCATGAATATCAATAATATCACCGTTGAGATATATCTTATCAACATTTAGTGATTCAATCTTATCAAGGCACTCAAAACAATTTGAATTTTTATGCCCGATATGAACATCAGATATGAAAATGCTTCTCATTTATTTTTGTCTTCTATTCAATACTGCATGGACTATAGCCCTAAGAGATGGATTGTGGTTGAGGAATTCTTCTTCTGTGTCAAAAATCTTGAAATTGTACATCCTCATGGATTCCGTTGGTCTCCTTTGCCAAACCCATGATGATACTCTTGGAAAATCGTCAACATCTTTTCTAGTTACGTCTTTCCCAAGATGAGCCATTATTAATAAATTTTCAGGGTATGATAATTGTTCAACATTGTATTGCAATAATGATTTGAATGGAGTCCATACACTTGAATAAACCTGCCAAGAATAAAGATGTGTGGCATAATCCGGAAATCTTGATTCATTGAATGTTATTTGTTGGCTTGTTAACTGATCATCTGGTGTGCGTACCCAATCTCTCCATGACACCAGATTATATGCTTCTTCCATTGTGTTTTGTTGTTTCGATATAAACACCATCCACACGCCAGAAACAATACCAAACAATAATGCCATAAACCAACCATAAACACCACCCCGGAGTGATTCTTTCCATAACCAGAAATCAGGAGTGCAACGGAATTTTTTTGAAATTCGCCAGCCAACATTGAGGTATTTTTTGTCCATAACACCCAATAATTTCATTGCCACAAAGAACATTGTCAGTTGATCACGGCTTGTATCATCATTCTCAATATCATATTTTCCAACACGTTCTGGTCTTCTCCAGAATTTGAATTTACCATTTTCCTTTTTTGTTATACAATGTTTTTTGATGTTCTCCAAAAGCTCTGGAGCATTGTGGGCTATTGCATGTAAGCTGGTCATCCATATGGTGTCACCATGACTATCATATAACCCATATTCATCTAATTTTACGTATTTTGACAATGCCATTTTTGTTTTATGTATTATGGGAATATATAATAAAAACAGAGTTTCATGACAAGAGCAGCTTTCATAGATCGAGTAATTGATGACATAACCGAAGGCAAATCTATACCAGCAGCACCAAAAACGGTGAGGATTAATAGTATTATAGATAATGCTCTCAGATTTTTCAAAGAAAAAGATGATGAAGGAGTTGAATTTGAATATGTTGTCCTAAAACAAACCGCATTCCAAACACCATTGTTTAGAGCAAGGAGACAAGTACAATTACCATCATGTGTTGAAGCTATCACCAATGTGAGGAGATTAGGAAATGTTCTTGGAGGCAGGAACAGTGAGGTTGATAAAGATTATAGAAAAACTTATTTCAATTTTGCACTTGCTACATCTGGTAATTCGCATGAAATGTTGACCGGGGTAACACAGCAATTTTATGAGGATTTTTTAAGCAACTTCCACTTACGAACAGTTGGTTATGAATACAATTCTCATTCCCACATGCTTACTATTATTGGTAAAGACCCACAGGAAACTATGATAGCAGAAGCATATGTCCATTTACCAGATGAAGCATATTTTGAAATGGACAGATTCTTTAGGTATGTAGCAGGAATGTGCAGAATAAGCTTCGCATCCACATTTAGTTTTGTTAAACAAAAGACCATAGGTGGCCGGGAAATAGATGTTAACAGCATTAAATCAGATGGAAAGGATGCAGTGAAAGAAGTGAAAGATGAAATAAGAGACCAGCAAAACACTGTCGATTTCTGGACAGAATATTAATTTATTTTATGTATACCAAGTAAATATTTGAGACCAACAACAAATTGCTCAAGTATTTTGGCTATACCCTTTTTTGGTAATTCTCTTTTGTCACAAAAATACCATTTTGTTTTTATGTTGTTATTGTTATTGTTGTAAATATCACCACGAAACGAATTTTTAAATATCACACCCCATTCATCATTCTCCCAATCCCTTGTATTAACAGCATAAATCTTATCACTATTTTTCCCGTGATCATATACTATGTTGGTTATTTTGGCATATGTCTTATCACATGGACTGTCCATTGGTTCGTAACACACAAACATACCAACTTTGCATTCATCTATGTTGAATTTTCTCATGGTTTGATTATTGTGCTATCCCACCCTATTATTTCTCCATGTAATACTGGTTTATAGTCATGCCTTATATATAGATCATCCAAGGTGATAAGACTGTCATTTATATTTGTTGAATCTACAGACTTTACTTTGACTTTGGTTTCGATTGGTGCATTGGCCTTTTTATAAAATAATAAAAAAGACAATGCACCCAATAAAATCAATAACAGTATTTTTGAAAATGTTTTCATTATACCAATTCAACATTAACCGCATTTAGACCTTTTCTACCCTCAACCAATTCAAATGATACATCATCATCTTGATTAAGTATTGTGTTGTTGTTTACACCAGAAATATGAACAAAATATTCTTTTTCTGTTCCTTCTTCTTTGATGAAACCATATCCCTTAGCTTCATCAAAGAATTTTACTGTACCTTTTTTCATTTTTGATAAAATTAATTATATAATAGATTCTTTCTGTAATTATTCTTTAGCATTTCCTTTTGACATCCATGTATCTCTGCTGTTTAAATGACTTTTTATAGCTAATGCTACGCTATATAATTCTTTATCGGTCAAATCTAATTCATCTCTTTTAGCCATATTATCCTAAATAATCATCAGTGCTTGTATCATTTAAATGTTTTTCATTGACCCATTCACCATCATCAAGCACAAACGTAGCTTTTTCTTTTATACAATAATATTTTGTACCATTTTCCAAATTTGGTGGCTCATTGTCTATTAATTCTCGTAATGATTCTATTTCATTTTTTTTTAGTTTTTCTAAATACTGTATATTCATCTCTGAATGGGTCTACAAAAGAAATAAATGTAAAATCATCATTGGCTAGCATATTTGGATGTAATTCAACAAAGCATTCTATACATAATGCTTTGTTTTTATATTTTTCTGGTAATTTATCCCACATCTCGTTTTTAACAGACCATACAATTTTTTGATCACGACCACAATATTTACAACTTTGCTTGTCTCTCCATCCCAATACTAATAATAATCTTTTTAGAATTATACGCACATGATCTTGTGGTCGGAATAGATATTTATCAAAAAATCTATTTTGTTGGTATGATATTTGTTTATGTTTTCGCATCAATTATTAGGGATTGAATATTTGATTATACCAGCAACAAGAAATTCGTCTAATATGCGCACACCATTTTCTAACAACAAATTTTCTACTGCTTTTCTGTCTAGAATTGTTTCACCTGCATTTATAGTTTTATTGTCTGGTTTTAATATCATAGCACTAAAAGTGTGTTTATTGTCAGGGGCAGAATTAGGCTGAATATAACAATATACACCGAAAAAATCTAAAATATGAAATAAATCTCTTTCATCATATTCAGCAATAAAAGTGTTATCTTCTCCTATAACTTCTAACTCACCATCACTGTTCATCCATAATTGTTCACCATCTTCTTTATGTGAATTATCATATATGTCCTTAATGGCATCGTAGGCATTTTTATATTTTTTGCTTAGTTTTGTGTGATCCAATTTGTTCATGATATTATGATTTTAATAAATCTATTAATTTTTCACCTCTTATTGATATTTTATTATGATTAATTATATTATGATCTTTACATGCCTTATCATATGCTTCTAAAGCATCATTGATTTTTTCAAAATTACCAACACTTAATCTCCCAGTAGATATTTGTAATCTAACTCTCCATTTATTGTTGTCTTTTCTGTAACAAATATCAATATGTCCATTTTCGGCTAATTTTTCTTTTATGGAATTTTCTCTAATTGTTAAAAATTGAAGATTGTTAATATCATTATTTGTTTTGTTACTATCTATATGATCCACAACTTTACCATCTGGTATGTAACCCACGAAAGTTAAAGCCATTAGTTTTTGTATTTGAAACATTTGTTTTTTATTATTTTTGGATAATTTAACAAACATGTAGCCAACTTTATTTTTTGATAATATTATGGGTCTACCAATTGATTTTATTCCGTTGGTTATTTTATCACATGATTTTATTTCACCTAATGAGTTTATCTTATATAAACCTTTATACTTTGGTATGTCTATCCAAATCATGTTATGGATTCCCATTTGCTATCTACTATGTTCCATTTATAAATGGTTTTGTTTGTTACTAAATTTATAATATACCAATCCTCAGTATCTTTCAGAGCTTCTGGATGCATAGGATGATTCAACATCTCATTTATGTCTCTGGTTGCACCAGCGATCATACCCCACGAATTATCATCTTCTCTTTCATCTTTCCCATGGTTTGTGCCTATACCATACATTTTAACAGGAATCCATTTTAATTCCTCTTCGTTCCATTCCTCGCCATATTTGTGAAACATAACAATACACAAAAGCATTTTCTCCAATGTATTGAATGTTGTTATATACGGAAAATTAACTTTGTCATTCAATTCATATTGAAATTTATTTATAACATCGTCACCAACCCATCCCATAATACCAATTAATTCATCAACTCTAGGTAACCATGTGTAGTTACCTTGCCCCACCATAAGAGCCACACTATTAGCTTTCAATAAACTAACTTTGTTATCATTATTTATGTATAAAATACCATATGGTTTAGGCATAATTTCTTTAACATTATCTTGAAGCTTCTTAGCTCCCTTACACATAGTAATATATTTTCCAGTATAATCCATTAGTAGTATTTTTTAATTGATTCTTTCACTCGTTCACTGGCTACATCATCCAAAGCAGGTTTCTCTACTATTGGTAGTGTGTCTCTCATGAATTTACGGAAATCACTATCAGTCATATCATCATTGTCAACATTGGCCAATACTGTACCAATAAAATTGACAGCAGGAATTTTGTGTTTTTTAGTCTCCATTATCTAACCATTTTTTACCATCAGGGCTTAATATGTGAACTCCGGAGGCATGTATAGATTTTTCAACATTATCTTTGTCTGTTATCATCTTCCAGAATTCACTGTACATTGTGTTATCAAATGTTCTGATTTCTTCACATTGTTTTTTTGATATCTTCAAGCTAGACAGATTGTTTTTTCTCCTATACTTTATAAATTCTTCCAATGCTTCATTAAGATCATCCCCTTCGAAATCATCAGGTAATTGGAAGAATATAGTAGTCATCAATACTTTCATGATTTTTGTATGTTTTTTATGATTAACTGGTCTGTTGATAATTTGGAATTGTGATCTATTTTTGTGATAATTTTATTGATACATTGAATTTCATTGCAATTTCCATCAGCGTAATTGTTAACAATATTCATTACACCAAAATCATGCATCCCGGCAACTGTTACTGATGGATATTTATTAAGAAAATCTGTTTTTCTCTTATGAAACTCTTTCAATTTTTCTACATCGTTCATTCTATATACAATTTATTGTCGGATATTCTTATATTTTTTATTACTCCGGACTTTATCCGGTTTCTTATAGCTGATCTTGCTGAATATTTTGATGCATAATGATGGTCTATATTATCAACCATTTTATTTATGCTACAACCCGGATTATCTGTAATGTATTTTGTAATATAAACACATGTTTGTTTAAACGGTGTCCATCTCTTCCCATCTGGAGACCCGGCCAAGCTATATGAATCTTTATCTTCATATATAGTCAATGTTTCCGGATGCCAATTTTTTGTGGCTGCTACTAATTCTCTAACTTCTCCAGTTCGTTTAACAAATTCTATAACACCGATTCCATAATCCCTACATACTTCAATAGCAAAATACCTGCTTCCGGAATACTTTGCCGATGGAATGGCTATATAACTGAAATGACTATAAAGTCTATTATCATAAGCTTGTTCAATAACCTTTATGTTAAAAGATGTTTTGAGTTCGACAGTGATGATGTGTTTATCAGTGAGATTCATGCCAACGACATCAATACCCCGGCCTCCACAATCAACTTCCTGATATATTTTATAATTGAGTTTTTTAAGATAAGCTATTATGTGTTTGCCAAGGTCTACTTCAATCATTTTTTATTTCTTTTGATGTTGAATACAGCCAAGCATCGAATATTTTATTCAATCTTTTGTCCGTATTTGTTTTATCTATTACATCTTGGCGAGTAGTTCCGGCCAATTCATAATATATTATCTGTCCATCTGGAGAATCAAAAATGAAAACATTCTTTGTATCTAAATAATCTCTTATTTTGTCGGATAACTCCCAATCCTTTTCTTCACGTGCAATATTTCTTAATTCAACTAGTTCTGATAAATAATAATCTTTTATTTCTTTTTCTAATATCACTTTATCAGTTTTGTCTCAGTATCCAATCTTGTTGCACTTTTTGTACTTCCGTCAATTTTTCTATTATATCGCTAGGTAGTGATGACATGGCGCAAGTTATCACATCTATTTCCACAGATAATTGTATAGCATCTGCATTGTATATAGAAGGAACTATTAGATTTATTATTTTGAATTCATTGGATTTCTCAAATACATATTTAACTTTTGCATCATATTCATGCAAGATTTGATCACTACGTGCTCTAGTCATATTGAACGGTATTGGTACATGGTGAACGAATATGACTTCTTTTCTTAATTCTATGGATTTGGGTGCTCTCCAAAATCCGTGGTTTAACATGCTTGAATATCTATTCATATCCTATAAGTTCTTTATTGTATTCATGTATTTCAGCTAAGTTTGGTACTTCCATGTCTTCCCAATGCCATATATGATATATAGGAGAATCTTTACTTATAAAATCTTTTTTCTTAGGAAAAATTTGTATAGCAACCTTATCTTCTCCCAAAAATTCGTCTTTTATTCTTTGTATATCCATATATGGAATATCATGTTTATCACCACAAGCAGCGTGACCTATTCTTATATGAATATACATGTCTGTCTTGGAATATATTACTATATACTTATCATCAACATACCAAGATTTTATTTCACCCTTTATATGTTGATGTGTGGTTGGATTTGGATTGTTTATAGCCCTTATTTTCATTTTAATCCTTTAGAACTAACTATGCGCATCAAAACGAAAACACATGCTTTCATAGCAAGAGCAGGGTCAATTCTACCCATCATATCACTATATTTTGCAATTTCTATGACTGCTTCCGGGATTATACTGGCATACTTTATTTCTTTTTTTACAATGTATTTGATAAATCCATTGTTTAAAGACGACAATATATCAAGTGCCGAATTAGCGTATTTTCCCATTAATTCGGCATGTATTTTTTCGGGATGCTGTACATCACCAGACAGGATAAGTTTATAGAGATCAATAAAATCAAATGAAGCACTTAATAAACTTTCAGCAGAAATGGTCTTATTGTCAGACAATTTTAATTTCTGTATGGTTTGTAAGGAATCTCTAAAATCCGGGAAATTTGTATCTACCAGAATTTTTAATACATCTGGCGTTATTTCCAATTTGACAGCTTTTATGATAGCATCCATTCGTTTGGTATATCCATCATATACAAAATCTCTTTCATCAGATGACAAGAAACCAAAATTAACCAATTCAAACCGAGATTTTAGGGATGGTGGTAGATTTTGTATATAATTGGTTGTTGCTATGAACCTAACACCCTCATTTGTGTCCATAAATCCTTTGAGACCCTCATAGAATGCCTCAGATGCTTTTCTACCAACCTCATCAAGAATTATTATCTTGATATCACTTTCGAAATCACCAAAATTCAACGGTATTTCATCACAGAATTGTGGTACTTTATTCCTTAATATCTCGACAGCACCATCAATTGCAGCGTTTATATACAATGTTGGATGTTTTTTAGATAAAAATTTTGCCAACTCTGATTTACCAATGCCCGGATTACCATAAAAAATAAAATGGTCATATATCCCTTTTTTAAATTGTGTCTTTATCCTAGATGGTAACACAAATTGCTCAAGGTTTGGTGGTGCGAATACGTTTGTAAATAATACTTCGTTAACTTTCATGTTTAATATTTTTTTATAATAAAAAAATATGTACCAAAATATTTGTTGGTTTCTAATATATAAAAAGAAATTATTATATATATCATGGAACAGAAAATTGTCTCTCTTTATAAAACTCATAGTCTTAATAATATATCGAAAATAACTGGTTTCAGTAATCACAAAATAAAGAAAATTTTATTAAATAATAGTATTAAACTTAGAAATACAACAGAAAATAGATTATTAGCTTCCGGTGTGAAAAATTTGGATTTGTTTTCTAAAGATAACATATATGATATGTATATAACAAAAAGAATTAGTGTCCATGAAATAGCTATTATACTAAATATCCACCACAGAAATGTTTATTCTTGGTTGAAGAAATATAATATCCCAACTATCAATAGTGATAATAATGAACATATATATTATGTATATGTATTATGTGATCCATTTAAAAACGGTGTATGGGAAATAAATGGATATCAATTTTTCAATGAACCGTTTTATATAGGATATGGAAAATCCGATAGATGTATGCAGCATATGAATAAATATAATTTAAAACAATATAATAATGATAAAAATCTAAGAATAATTGATATTATTAAAAAAGGTATTCATCCAACTATTGTAAAAATAAAAATGAATATGAATATGAATGATGCTTTAAAGCTTGAATCGATAATGATAAAATCATCAGTTATATATAATTTTATAACAAACAAATCGATGGGTGGTGAAATAGGTGGAAGATATACAAAATTTGTAGCTAAATATAAACCCGATTTTGTGTGTTTTAATCATAGACTTATTGATATTTATGATTCTGTTGGAGAAGCCATTACAAAAAACAACATTTCAAAAATAAATTTCAAAGGAATAAGCGATGGGTATGTATATGAAAAATATTTTAACAAACAAGATATACCAAACATATTGTTCAGAAAATTATCATCTCATTCAGTGAAAGTGTTTGGTGGTATAGAACATTATAAAAATCCAGTGTGTGTATATAATATCAAAGGAAATTTCATAAAATTATCTAAACCAAATGTATCAATTGGTAATTGTTTATTCAGGATACCAGACAACCTTGTACTATATAATCACAAGAATGTTTATTTGTGTGTCAGAAAAAACCACATAAAATGGGATTATAAGGATAATATATTAAACCATACTAAATATAAATTCGGAAAACTCACTTTATAAACTCTTTAGAACCATAATCTAAATATATTGATATTTTTTGGTAAGTTGATATAAATTGTTTGTATGATTTTTCTTGATTCCAATAATCGAAATTTAACGATTGCTCATGTTTCATCATTGTCATTTCATCAATGGCCAAGTTTTTATCTATTTCTTTTATGATTGGTGGGAATGGATAATCATATCCAAATTTTTTGGATAATTTTAATTCTATGTTGTATTCTATTTGTGATAATCCAACGCCAAGCATTTTTTTAACTGGTGTTGATATGTCTGAGATACCAAACGGTTCTGATATCTCATGTAATAAAAAATTATAAGCATTTTTTATATCACCATATAATATAAAAAACTCAGCACCTCTCACACAATGTTGAGCCACAGTCATTTTTGAATTACCAAGATATCTTACAGACCTAGATAATGCTATTGCCAATTTTTCTATTGTGTAATATTCAATATACTTATCTATATCAATAACATTAAATAATTCACCATTTTGACCAACCAATGTACCTTCTTCTTTACATTCAGGTGTAGTATTGGTAAATCCTTTCAATGGTTTGATAGATTTTTCATTTAGTTCCATATTACAATTAATTTAGTTCCTAAATATTGGTTTCTGATATTACAATAAATAATAAAAAACAAAGATATACTACAATGGGCGCAGCGCAAAAAATATGGATACTGGAGCAGTACAAGAATCCGTTGAGACTTATCAAAGAAGATAATAACAAAGAACAAGTAAATTGGGTTTTTGAGGGACCATGCGCAGATTTCAATGAAGAGAATGATAATGGGAGGATGTATGATAAAGATGATTATCTTAGTCATTTTAGTTATCTTCAACCACAGATAGATGACAATGCCCTTGCTGGTGAATTAGATCATGCCGAAGATTACAACCCCAAAATGAAAGACCTCTCACATGTTGTGAGAAAATTATGGTATAATGAAGAATTGAATCAGGTATGGATACGAATTGAATTATTTGAAGAAGGCGATGGTAAAAAGGCTATAGAATATGCCAGAAAAGGCATGCCATTATATATAAGTTCCAGAGCCAGTGGTTACATTGATGATGATGGTAATGTTACATTAGATACGATATATACATTTGATATAGTATATCGACCGGGATTCAAGGTTGCAGAATTGAAACGCAAAACTGGAGGTGATACATCAGAAGGTAAAGTTGTTCAATTATTCGAAAGTAGCAAAAAATATTCCGGTAAAAAATCTTCTATTATGCTGTTGGAATGGAAAGAACCAGCAGAGGATAATAAAATAAATAATAAAAAAGAAACATTCAGCAAAATGGAACAAGATAAAAAGGACAACAACAAGCCAGCCACTATCGGTGATTTAAACAAAATTTATGAAACGATAAATGGTCAAATACAATTGTTGAAAAAGGCAATGAATATCAACGATGATGGTCTTAACTTGAAACCCGGTCTACAATTTGTTGGTGAAAGTAAGAAAAACCAAGAAGCAAACCAGCTGAACAAAAAGATACTTGAGGGGTTAGGGTTTGCTACTAAGGAAGCCATGGATGTATTGTCGAAAAAAATAAACGTTATATTGGAGTGGAGTGAAATGGTAAGAAAGGCCATAAACGAACAGGACACTACCAACAAACGACACCACAGACACATCAATATGATTACCAATTCTGTTAATCAAATCAATGAAAGTGGTTCTGTTCCGGCCAATTTGGGTGAAGCCATTGCTAAACTCAAAAAAGATACTGCTGTTTTGAAAAAATATGCCGACATAAACACAAATTTTGTTAATAAAATGGCAGACAAGCAAGATTTGATTTATGAACATGCCAATCTCACAACGAAATTTGTGAACGAAATGAATGATAATGCTACTAAAAATGCAGATTCATTAAGCAAAATTGAATCGAATATTAGCACCATTCAGGAGCATGCCAACGTCTCATCAGAACTTGTTAATAACATTAACGAAAAAGTTAAGAACATGAGTAAAAAAATATACGAAGAAGCAAATCAGGAGCAAATTGATAAGGCTCTTACCAGCTTCGATGGTAAATATGATTTTGTTGATAATGCTGTTATATTGCTAGACCCAACAATTTCTAATGAGGTTTCGTCTGCTCTTACTACAGCAGGTATTAAAAATACCAAAGAAAGCGATACCAAACTTATCCTTGAAGAACTGGATGAAAAAACTGGAGAAGTTAAAGTTGAGCCAGCCACAGTGACTGATGATCAAAAAATAACTTCTGTTCTTGATAACTTCGCAGGTAAAGCAGCTTTGGTTGGTGGTGATATTATTTTTACTGATCAGACAGCCATTGATGAAGTGGCAGCAGCATTATCAAGTGCAGGTATTAGTACAACAAAAGAGGACAATAAACTTATTGTTTCCGGTGCAGAAAAGAAAACCGTGGAAGAATCCAAAAAGACTGCAAAAGGAAAATTTGATATCAACAAAATTAATAATAAGGTTGAAAGTAAAATCGCTCTGGCTAAGAAAAAGACAGCCAACAAAGTGATTGACTCTACAACTGAAAAATACCCCTTCGTTTCCGTGCTTGAAAATAACGAAATCGTTAATTTTTCTAAGCTGAATGATGTTAAGAAAAAGACAATATCAGACAAGGTTTATGAAAGTGGAGCAGAAGATCGGGGATCGGTTCTTAATGTGATTAGGTCTGTTAATGCAGATCAGGGTGTGATTAGATTATTATCTAATATGCCAAATAAAGTGAAACCCGTTTGGAATAAGCTTGATCAAACTAAGCGTAACCAAATTATTTCCCTTTACAACATAAAAACTTTAAACAGTGATATGGAAGTAAAGGCATTCTGGGAATCTCTTAATATTGGTGGTCAAAGTGTTCAAAGGATGGATGAAAATTTATCTGTTGATGACATGATGATCGACATTGACACCCAAAACAGCGACAGCTTAGGCTATGCTGATGATGACATTAAGGCATCACTTAACATTTAATCTTAACATTAAAAAACAAAACAATGAACAAGACATTAGAATCTAAAATATGCGACAAGTGGATTCCTAGCATTAAAGCTCGCTACGAATCTAAAGGTATCGCTGTTCCTAGTGACAGGAAACTGAAAAAAATCGCCAAAATGGCGCACGTTCGTAAAATTTACGAAAGTGGAAGTGCAACCCTTGATGCATCTGTAGGACGTGGTGCATTCTCTCTGGGTAATGACCCATCGAACATTGCAGATACTACCAAAGGCTCAAGCGAAATATTCCAAAATTTGTTTGGAGTATTTGTTGATGCTGCAGCCGTTACATTTGGTATGGACTTGCTACCTGTTCTTACAATGACCAAATCAAACCTCAACGTTCACGTGGCTGAGCCAGTTTACGCTGATGGCCGTATGGATAGTGCTTCAAGTAAGCCCCTTGTGTTCCAAGTAAAAATTGACACTACCGGGACTACTGCTGCCCTTGTGAAAGGCACAACCTATACAGTTACCGATGCCAATGCTGGTGAAAATATGGTTGATCTTATTTACGTAGGTAAACATCGTATCAATGCCAATGCAATTTTCCGAATCGGTCAGGTATATGATAATTCCGGTGCTGCTGGAACAGATTGGACTGCCCTAACAATTGGTGAAATCCTTGGTACTGCAGGTGCTGCTATTTACACAGATGCTTCAAATTATGATGCATTTGATGCAACCACTGCTGATTATGTAGCCGGGTTCACAAACAACGTAGGTGGATATTCTGGTGCTGGTCAATCTGATACTGATGATTGGTATATGAATAGGAATGATGGTAAATCTCTGGTAAAACCAATGAGCCGTGAAACAGGTGAGAGAACCTATTATCGCTCAATGGGTATCAGAACTTGGCATAAAAACTTCTCTGCTGAGACTTACCACGTTGATATTGAATACACTACCGAGCAAATACAGGATATGAAAATGGATCATGACATGGATGCTCTCGAACTTGGTGATACTATCCTCCAAGACCAACTGAGCCAAGGAATGAATGACCATATCTTATCTTATATTTTTGCAGCTGGATGGCAGAATCATTATCAGATGTTCTCCAATAACGGTTTCAACCTCAATGCTTTCTTAAGTGATGCTGGTTCTACTGGTGCTGCACAGCAATTTGTTGTTCTTGATGGCACACTGAAAACTATTGATGGACCAAGCGGTGTTCTTCCTTCTTCTGGAGCTATTGCTGAGAATTTAAGTTCATTACAACGCAGAATTATCACCAGAATGCTTTATGCATCTGCAATTGCGAACCATAGGTCTCGTAAAGGTAAAGGTGATACTTCTGTACTTAATGGAACTTATGCAACTGCCATCCGTGATGTAAAAGGTTTTGCTCCTGCACCATTTGATAACAATATCAATTCTGATGCTGGACTTCATATGATTGGAAACTTCTATGGAATCAATACTTTCGAAGACCCATTGATGGACTTAACAGATGAAAGAATTTCATTATTCCGTCATGGAACTGAGCAAGACCCCGGACTTAAGCTTTGTACTTACATTCTGGCTGAGAAAATCAGCACTATTGCAGAAGGTACTATGAGCGCAAAAGAAGCTTTGAAATCCCGGTACACTATTGCTGAGGCTGGTAGTTATCCTGAGTTAGGATATCTTACTTTCACAGTACAGCAAGACAGTGGATATTCAGTAGTGTAATATAAGCCACAAAATTACCTAATATAGAAAAGCCCGGTCTATTACAGACCGGGCTTTTTCATGGATATATGTAGCATAGTTAAGGTTAATCAATATCTTACTGGCATATTCTGTTGCATCATTTGCATTGTTTGTTGTGCAACACCTGCCATAATACTAGTGAACATATCTGGAGCAGCATCTACGAGTATTTTTTTCAGAACCTCGTTTGGTTTGAAAATGTTGTTTTCCCACATACCATTACACATTTCTTGAAGATAAGCTTTTGTTTTTTCTTGCATAACTTCTTCCCATATCTTGAATACCATCTTCCCATATTCAGTGTCCTTATCTGGAGTATGTGAACCATCTGGCATCTCTGTGCCTTTCATGAATTGATTAACCATGTTTTCAGTCATGGATTGCCATTGTTCATCCGGAACAAGCTCTATTATACTGGCCTTTGTTCTTTCTCGTAATTTTTCGATTAAATCTTCCGGGTTAAATTTTTTTATTTCTTTGTTATCTTCCATCTTATTGACCTATTAATTTCATGATTTCTACAACAAGCTCTTTTTGGATATCAGTACCAGTTTTCTTATACACTTGATATGCTAATTTTTCCGCTTGTTTTCTAAATTCTTCTATAGAATCAGTAATTTGACTTTCATTGATTGGTTTCAACTGTATAGTCACCATTTTGTTGTCTCCCGGTGTCTTAGCGATATAACATGGATAAGTATACCAATTATCAAATTTATC
>Ga0307431_1000642_pt1 | contig 22698 bp, 20 predicted proteins | sample SalMarWE160170MG_FD_202155 | JGI IMG/M metagenome (GOLD analysis project Ga0307431, IMG submission 202155) | Salt marsh sediment microbial communities from the Plum Island Ecosystem LTER, Massachusetts, United States - WE1603-170 | ecosystem: Environmental > Aquatic > Marine > Intertidal zone >...
GTAGTTGGGGCTGGAGCGGCTGAGGGGGCTATTGATGCCAGTAATATGCTCAAGCCGGCATTGGCTCATGGTGAGCTACAGTGTATTGGGGCAACCACTCTTGATGAATACCGTAAATTTATTGAGAAGGATAAAGCTCTGGAGCGGCGCCTTCAGCCGGTGTTTGTCGGTGAACCTAGTATTGAGGCTACTATTGAGATGCTGCGCGGGCTTCGTCCCCGGTATGAAGCTCACCACAAGATTAAAATCAGTGACGAGGCTCTGGAGGCGGCAGCTCGGTTGAGTAAGCGCTATATTTCCGACAGGTATCTGCCCGATAAGGCTATTGACCTTATTGATGAAGCCGCCAGCAAGTTGCATATTGATACTGAGAGCGCACCGCCAGAGGTTAAATCGTTGGAGCAGCGCCTCAAGCAATTAACCAATGAGGAGGAAGCTGTCTCACAGCGGCAGGATTATGAGCAGGCCGCCAAGCTCAAGAGTGAAAGGTTACGTCTGGAGAATGAGTATAACCAGGCTAAGAGCAATTGGCTTGGGCAGGAGAAGATTGACAGTGTGGTTGATGAGGAAGACATTGCCCAGTTAATCTCTAACTGGACAGGCATCCCGGTATCCCAGATGCTGGAGGGTGAGGCGGAGAAGCTGCTTCATATGGAGGAGCGGATTCACGAGCGATTGGTAAATCAGGAAGAGGCGGTTACTGTTATCTGTGAAGCTATTAGAAGAAGCCGAGCCGGGCTCAAGGACCCAAAGCGACCGATTGGCAGCTTTATGTTCCTCGGTCCAACCGGCGTGGGCAAGACCGAGCTGGCTCGCACCTTAGCCCAGTTCTTGTTTGATGATGAGAACACTATGGTGCGTCTGGATATGTCAGAGTATCAAGAGAAGCACACCGTATCACGTCTTATCGGTGCCCCGCCGGGCTATGTTGGCTATGAGGAAGGTGGGCAACTTACTGAGGCGGTGAGGCGGCGCCCCTATCGGGTAATCCTGCTGGATGAGATTGAAAAGGCTCACCCTGAGGTGTTTAATAGCCTGCTTCAGGTTCTGGATGACGGGCGGTTAACCGATGGTCACGGGCGGACGGTAGATTTTAAGAATACTATAGTTATTATGACCAGTAACGCCGGTGTTGAACTCATCAAGCGGGAGGCAGGCGTTGGTTTTGCCGCCGCCAAAGGTGGAGCCAGGGCGGCAAAGCAGAGCTATGAGGCGATGAAGGAAAAGGTGATGGGTGAGGTAAAAAAGATGTTCCGCCCTGAATTCCTTAACCGCCTGGATGAGATCATAGTTTTCCATGAGCTAACTCAGAAGCAATTGAGGAGCATTGTTGATTTACTGGTCAAGGATTTGCAGAAGCGTTTGGCTGACCGTAAACTGGAGGTAGAGTTAACCGAAGGCGCTAAATCATGGCTGGCTAAGGAGGGCTATGACCCAATATATGGGGCACGACCACTGAGGCGAGCTATTGAGCGATATGTGGAAAATCCGCTGTCAACCAAGCTACTTAGAGGTGAATTCAGCCAGGGTGACAGGATTATTGTTGACCTTGGCGATGCGGGCTTAACCTTTAGCGTTGGGGAAAAAGCTGATGTGGGTGCCTAGTCAGGGAATTATTTGACAATGGCGATAGCTAGCACAAGCTCAAGAAAAGGGAGATACATCTTTGGCGGCCTGTTTCTGGGTGGGATCATTGCTGCCTTTGTTGTTATAATTTATTACTGGCAGGAAATAAGCCGTTTCCAGAATTATGGCTATTTAGGCCTGGTCATTGTCGGTCTCTTATCTGGCTTCAGCTTGCCCATACCACTTCCCTACATGGTAGTAACCTTCATCTTCGGTGGACTATTACATCCCGCCTTGGTCGGAGCGTCCTGTGGGCTGGGACTGGGTATCGGTGGAACACTCCTTTATTTAACCGGTCGTGGTGGGAGTAAATTTTTCCCGTTGAGCAACGTTTTTGCTTTTGCAAATAATTCGTCTAACGAGGTACCTCCTTCTTCTCGGATGTCTCGCCTATTATCTCGCCTGCTGAGGTGGGCACGAATACCTCGAATCATGGAAATAGCCAAGCGAAGAGGTACATTGGTTGTCTTTTTGATGTCAGCGGCAATCAATCCCTTTTTTGTGCCGATGGCTATTGGTATGGGGACGCTCCGCTTCCGCTGGTGGAAATTCTTCCTTGCCTGCTGGGCGGGCATGACGGTTAAGGCTATGGCCATTGCCTACTGTGGTTATCTCGGCTTGGGGATCTTCCTTCGCTGGTTACAGATAGTTTAAGCAGAACCGTAATCTGGATGTTTATATGAGGGTTACCACTGATTGGGATAGGTATCATAGGCGTGTTCGAGTCAGCCAGCTACTCTTATGGGCTGTTTGGCGAGCTTACGCAGGTTTGTTACGTGGGATTAGCTTTACAGAGCCGATTAAGATAATTGAGCTGGGCTGTGGCACCGCTTATCATACTTTACAAATGACTAAATTGTTCCAGGTTGATAAAGTAACCCTGGTCGATTCCAATCCTAATGTGCTTAAAGATACCCAAAAAAGGCTATCTTGTCTTAAATGCGAAAAGGAATTCCTGCTGCAAGATTTATTTAGCCTTGATTTAAGTGAGAAATATGATATAGTTCACTCCCAGGGACTTCTAGAGCACTATACCCCTGAGGAGCAGAAAAAGCTGATTTGTTTACACAGAGACCTGCTGACTCCAAATGGGATTGCTGTAATCTTAGTGCCTACCCCCAGTCTAGCCTATAGATTATGGAGAGGGATTTTCGAGAAACTGCACCTGTGGATATATCCTGACGAGACAGCTATTTCCGAAGCGGAATTTAAAGCAGCGTTGGAGTCAAGTGGCCTAGAAATCTTAAAAATGAAGAGGTGTCACCTAACCGAAGTTGGTGCCGTATGCAGGAAAGGAAATTGAGTCTACAGTGAAAATACGCAAGCTTTCTAATTTATTCAGTGGCTATAATATAATTATTGGCTCCCACATAAGGAAGCAGCTTGAATTTGCCAAAGAAATAATCCCCCCTTACTTTAAGCATAGACAGATGGACGATCTGGGTTGTGGTGATGGAAAGGTAACCGTGCTGCTGAAGGAGATTTTCTTGCCAAAAAGGCTCCGAGGTTTTGATATTAACCCGCGTCTGGTTAGACAGGCCAGAGGCAGAGGGATCGAAGCTGAGGCCATAAATCTGGAGGAGGCCATGCCTCAAGGGGAATTAGCCGTAATGTGGGGGGTTCTACATCATTTGCAAGACAGGGAAGGTTGTCTTAGAAAAGTGAAAGAAAACTATGATTTGGTTTTCATCAGAGAGCCAATAAAAACTGGCTTCATTAACTGGCTGGAATTGGGGCACCCGCTAAGAAAACAAGCGATTGAATGCTTGGTCAAGGAATATCTAGCTAGCTCGCAGGTATTTTATTGTGGCGACAGTATCCTCATATTTTATGCATCCCCAAAGTTGGGTGTTAGCACATTAACTGGTGGTTAAAAAGAATATATAAAATTAACCCCTGAAGGGATTCAACAACTTATCGTAGGCGCTCCTCTTGTTGAAAGTAGATTTACTTTTGCCCTGGGTCTTCAGTACCTTACTGTGCTATCCAAGAAAAGCTAAGTCTTACTCTTGGGTTAGCTTTCCTTAATAGTTATCCTTCTAAATCAAGTTAAGTACGTCTAAGCACTAAATTCCTACAAAGATTTAACTTATGGGTAATTGTGTTCTCAGCTTGTAGGAACTAATGTAGGAATGATAACCGGGCACAACACGATAGATAGAGATATGTTATGAAGGTGAGAATAGTTAATTATATTAATCAGCTTCGTTTTCGTATAAGATGGCTTATTATGTCTGATAGAGAGCGTTATGCCTATCTGTGGCAGGTGACTAAAAGGAATCTATGCGCTTCTTGAAGGTAAGCCCTGAAGCACTCCATTTAGCTTTGAAGTCCTATCTTTTGACAGCCGTGGAATCATAGTAGTCCGATGCTCTTGTTTATTGCTAGCCAGTCCGTTTTTTGCTATTATTTAGTTGTGGGGCTGTAGTTCAATTGGGAGAACGTTTGACTGGCAGTCAAAAGGTAGGGGGTTCGAATCCCCCCAGCTCCACCAGGGGTATCAATAGGTAGAACTTCTAGCCCTTCTCTCCTTTCTTCTCCACTTTCTGGCATCGGAAGGTTATAACATACTGTAACCTCGCTTTTGTTAACCTCTATCCGCTAGTGGCGCACAACAAAAATGGTTTGACAAGGGAGCCCCTTCAGAGTATGCTAGGTAGAGTAGTTTTGGTTCAGGTCATTGGATGCTTGGTTAAATAATCGCAATTACTGCTCTGTAAATTGCCACAGAACGCCTGAGTATTGGATGGCTTAGCTCTAACTGCCAAAGTGAATAGGGGAGGTCATCCAATCGTTTTTCGGGACAAGCCTCTGTAGTGTTCCAATTGTGGTGTCATCTTCACTATTACACAATTTATCAAAGGGGGTTACTATGAACATCTACGTGGGGAACTTATCGTATGAGGTAACTGAAGAGGAATTGCGGCAAGAATTTACGGCTTTTGGAGAGGTGACATCTGTAAGCATTATAACCGACAAGTATACCGGGCGACCCAGAGGGTTTGGGTTCGTTGAAATGCCAACATCATCCGAAGCTAAAGCCGCAATTGCTGGTCTCAACGGAAAAACGATAAAGGACCGGACACTTAATGTTAGTGAGGCTCGTCCTCGTTCCGATAGCAGAGACAACTGGTCTTCTGGGGGGAGGAGAGGCGGCGGGTTCGGCGGGGGAAGAGAGAGAAGATACTAAATCTTCCAAATTGTTGAATAGTCAAAGACGTCCTTCCGGCCTCTGGACCAAGAGGACGGCAGCGTTGTCTAGTTCAGGCTAGATTGAGTGCCCGCTCACGCTTATCAATTAGTTGTTCAATGGCTGAAATATCTGCCTCGGAAAGTACCCAGTTCCCAGCCAGAACAGTTTCCTCAATCTGAGAGGGACGTCTGGCGCCAACGATAGCGGCAGTTACCTCGGGCCGCCTCAAGACCCAGGCTATCGCCAGCTGTGCCACGGTTCGGCTACTCTTCTGGGCAATAGGATATAGGCCTTCAGCCAGTTCAAGATTGGCACTAAACTGGGGTTCCTGAAAGTGAGGGTCTCGATGCCTGAGGTCTCCCGCAGGTAGATTCTGGAGTCGTTCCCTGGTGAACTTTCCGCTGAGCAGACCCTGCTGCATAGGTGTATACACAATAACACCCATATTGTTTTCCCGGCAATAATCGAGTATTTTGTCTTCAATGCCCCGTTCAAGCATACTGTAAGGGGGTTGGAGGGAGGCTACCGGATGAATGGACTGGATGCGTTTCAGTTGCTCTATATTAAAGTTGGATACGCCAGCATAGCGAACCTTCCCTTCCTTTACTAGCTCGCCTATGGTAGCCCACGCCTCCTCAATATCTCTATCCGGATTTGGCCAGTGAATTTGATAAAGGTCAATGACATCTATATTCAGTCTTCTTAAACTTGCCTCAACTTCAGCGCGGATACTTTCTCGGCTCAAACGAAAGATTATGTCTCCAGCCTTATCGCAGTGTAGACCACATTTGGTAGCGATAATGGGCTTACTGCTTAAGCCTTTTATAGCCTTACCCACAATCTCTTCAGAGTGACCGCAGCCGTAAATTGGAGCTGTGTCTATCCAGTTAACCCCCTTGTCTAGGGCGCGTAAGATAGCAGCTATTGACTCCCTATCGTCCTGTGGTCCCCAACCGTATGACCAGTTGCCACCGCCTATGGCAAAGGTACCGAGTCCAATAACTGACAGGTTAAGACCTGTCCCGCCTAATTTCCTTGTTCTCATAGTATCCTCCTGTACCTATCTATTAGCCTTTTCTTTTTTTATATTATAAACCTCCTCGGTATGATAAGGAAGCCTACTTTCTACATCGACCACTGGTGCCCCTTTTGGCCACTTTTAGCGACTTTTTGGGCTAGGGTATTGACAAAAATGGCTTCTAGTGGTAAACTGACAATAGGCACTTTTATGGACAATTTGTGGCTATCTGGCAGTAATAAATCTTAATAGTTCGCTTAAAGTAAAAGAAAAAAGGGGCTAGCAACCTGACCCGAGAAGTTTCGGGCTAGCCCCTTTTTTTCTTTGGGTCGGGTGGCTAGTCCCAACCCGCAGTATCAGCTCATGGCTGATACTGCGGGGCAAATAAATAAGAAAAGGAGGTTGATTTAAATGGTAAATCTAAATCTAAAAAATAAAGGAGGTGGAACTATGAAACGGTTTCTGAAAAGGATTCACCGGGGCAAAAAGGGCTTTACTCTGGTAGAGCTACTCATTGTTATCGCCATTATTGGGGTGCTGGTCGGTGTGGTTCTGCCCAGGGTCACCGGGCTTATCGGGCATGGCGAAACCGAGGCAGGAAAGGCTGAGAAAGTAACTGTCCAGACAGCCATGGATACGATGATGGCCAAGGAAGGTCTAACCTCAGTGACAGCGACCACAGCCACCAGTGATATGTCAGCTTTTCCCACCGGCAACCCGTTATACTCAACTCCAGCGGGCTACCTGCGGTCGGCAACAACCACGGGCACCTATTCTTGTGATATATACGGAAATGTTACCCAAGTAACTACTGGTTATGAGTAGTGCCCCGGCTGAAGCATAATGAATTAATAATAAGGCTGGGGCGGTTAGCGGAGCTGGACGGATCGGGGGCTATAGCTTAGAACGGTGAGGAACGGCAATACCCTTGCCGATTGCTGGGGCAGGAAGACGGTGTATATAGCCTCGGGTGAACTTGGTTCTTGGGCGCATAAGAAGCATCGGGAGCTACCAAGGTTGGCCAACTAGCTCTAGGTTAGGCAGAATTGCTGGCTAGGTTGGAGATTGACAAAGATGGAAGATGGGCAAAAGACAAGACAGCAACTCGTAGCTGAATTGGCAGAAATGCGCCAACGAGTTGCTGAATTGGAAGAATTAAAAACCGAGCGCAAGCAGATGGAGGAGACGTTGAGGGAATCTGAGGCTGAGTACTCTGCCTTGGTGGAGAACTCCAGAGACGGCATCGTCATACTCCAGGATGGGGTGATGAAGTTCGTGAACGCTGCATCCTTGGCGATTGTGGGCTATACCCCTGAAGAACTGCTAGGGATTGATTTCCTGAAGATGGTTACCCCGGAGGACCGGGAGACGGTCATGAAGAGGTATGCTGACCGGATATCAGGCAAAGAGGTCCCAAGTATGTACGAGATTGCGCTCATTAGGAAGGACGGCATTACAGTGCCGGTAGAAGTGAACGCTACGTTCATTAATTACGAAGGTAAACCTGCCGACCTCGTCGTCATAAGAGACGTCACCGAGCGCAAGCGAATGCAGGAGCAATTAGTGCGTCGGGAGAAGCTGGCGGTGCTGGGAGAACTGGCCGGTGGGGTGAGCCATGAACTACGTAACCCCCTGGGGGCGGTCAAGCAGGCTGCCTACTTCCTCAAGATAGCCTTAGAACAGCCAGAGCCAGAGGTAAAGGAGACCCTGGACATTATGGAGAAGGAAGTGGCCACATCCGAGCGTATTATCAGCAGCATCCTCAGCTTCGCTCGTCCCAAGTCCCCTACCCGGCGGAAGGTGGACATCAACAACGTCGTCCAAGAAGCGCTGTCTTGTACCAGCATACCCGAAAATGTCCGGTTAGTGAGGCAACTAGACGAGACGTTGCCGTCTATCCTAGCCGACCCCGTTCAACTCGGTCAGGTCTTCGGCAACATTATCCTCAATGCCATCCAGGCTATGCCCGAGGGTGGTCAATTGACCATCAAGTCCGAAGTCCCCAGTCCGGAGTGGGTGACCGTCTCTTTTGCTGATACCGGGGTGGGTATTCCCCAGAAGGACCTGGAGAGGCTCCTCGAGCCACTGTTCACCACCAAGGCTAAAGGGATTGGGCTAGGGCTGGCAGTCGCCAAGACCCTGGTGGTGGGGCATGGAGGCACTATTGAGGTACAAAGTGAGGTGGGGAAAGGTAGCACCTTCACCGTCAGGCTGCCCATCGGCACCCGAGAGGAAAAGTAGTATGGAGGAGAAAGCTAGCATCCTGATAGTGGATGACAATGCCAGCCTGTGTAAGATGATGTCCTTCGTTCTGAGGCGTAAGGGCTATGCTGTCACTACTGCCAAGGACGGCATGGAGGCCATCACCAGGGTCAAGGAAAGGCCGTTTGACATAACCTTCATGGACATCAAGATGCCCCTTATGGACGGCGTCGAGACCTATAGAAGGCTCAAGAAGCTCAGGCCTGAAGGCGTAGTGGTGATGATGACCGCCTACGCGGTTGAGGACTTGGTTCAGCAGGCACTGCAAGAAGGGGCTTACGGGATAATCTACAAGCCCTTGGACACCGAAAAGGTGGTCGCTCTTGTCGAAAGGCTAAGGGAGGTCAGGGAGGGAGCGCTTATCCTGGTGGTTGACGACGACCCAGGGACCTGTATCACCTTGACGAACATACTGAACAAGAAAGGCTACAAGACGGGCATCGCTCATACTGGTGAGGAGGCCATCGCCATGGCGCAGGAGAAGGCGTATAACATCATCTTTATTGACATGAAGCTACCGACCATAAATGGCCTGGAGACCTACTTGGCTATCAAAGACATCAGCCCGGAGGCGGTAGCCATCGTAATGACTGCCTACCGCCAGGAGATGGCCGACCTGGTGGAAGAAGCTCTGGACAACACTGCCTACGCTTGCATTTACAAGCCCCTTGACATGGAAGAGGTGCTCGGGCTGGTCGGCGAGATCAGGGAGAAGAAACAAAAGGCATAATGATTGGGGGAAGAGTTGGACGAGAAAGAGAGCATCCTCATCATTGACGACGATGAGAGCACGTGTCGGTCCCTGACACTCATATTTAATAAGAAGGGGTACGAGGTAGAGACGGCGGGGACGGGGCGAGAGGCCATAGAGAAGGCACAAGGGAGATTCTTCAATGTGGCTCTGGTGGACATCAAGCTACCCGACATGGAAGGGACAGCACTACTACCCCCTTTGAAGGAAATGCACCCTGAAATGGCGGTGATTATGATTACTGCCTATGCCTCGGTGGAGAATGCGGTGCGAGCGCTGACTGAGGGGGCATCGGCCTACATCACCAAGCCCTTAAATATGGATGAGGTGTTGGCTGCCGTCAGGGGAGCCCTTGACAAGCAGCGCCTGGTTGAGGAGAAGCGGCGGGCAGAGGAGGCGTTACGCGAGCTCGACCGTATGAAATCTGAATTCATCTCTAATGTCTCACATGAGCTGCGCAGCCCACTTCACGCCATCAGGGGCTTTACTAAGTTGTTGCTCGAGGGCAAGGTACCCTATCCCGAGATCCAAAGGGAATTCCTGAGCGTTATAGATAAGCAGAGCCAGCGCCTTGGGGCACTAATTGACGGTTTATTTGATTTGTCGCGCCTTGAGTCGGGGCGATTTCAGATTCAAAAGCAAAGCCTGTCGATAAGGGACGTAATCCATAAGGCGGTAGAAAGTTTTTATAGTCTAGCCAGTGATAAGGGTATCGTAATCAGTGAGGATATCCCGGCAACGCTGCCCGAGACGGAGGCAGACGGGGAACGAATCAGCCAGGTGATGGTTAATCTGCTGAGCAATGCCATCAAGTTCAGTAACGGTGGTCGTAGTGTCATAGTGAAGGGCGGGGCCAAGGATGGTGAGCTGGTGGTGCAGGTCACCGACCACGGTATCGGTATTCCCAAGGAAGCTATGCCGCACCTCTTTGAACGGTTCTACCGAGCCGAGGACTCAATGGCAAGGGGTGGGGCAGGACTGGGCCTTTATATCTCAAGGCAGATTATTGAGGCACACGGTGGGCATATCTGGGCCGAGAGCAAGGCAGGCAAAGGCACTACTGTTAGTTTCGCATTACCCCTAAATGAGATTGGGAGTGATTCTAATGAATAAGAAGATTCTAGTCATTGATGATGACCCCAGTACCTTGAGGTTGATAAAGTATACCCTTCAGCAGGAGGGCTACGAGGTGCTCACCGTGCCCAACGGGCTGGAAGGGCTGAAAAAAGCCAAGAGTGAGCAACCTGACCTCGTTATTCTTGATGTTATGTTACCCGGTGTAGACGGTTTTGAGGTTTGTCATCGGTTGCGGGCTGAACCGCAAACTGCCAAGATACCCATTTTGATGGTCTCGGGCAAGACGCGGGGAATAGATAAAGCCATTGGGCTCAGGATGGGAGCTGATGACTATGTCACCAAGCCGTGGCACCGTCCTGAATTGGTAGCCAAGATAACAGCCATGTTGGAACGAAACGGTGCTCTCTTGAAGGCTAGTTGTGGACGAGGTAGTCCTGATGAATAAGAAGATTTTAGTTATTGAGGACGACCCGAGTGCCTTGAAGCTTATAAAGTATACCCTCCAGCAGGAGGGCTACCAGGTGCTCACCGTGCCCAACGGGCTGGAAGGGCTGAAAAAAGCCAGACAGGAAGAACCTGACCTCATCATCATAGATATCATGCTGCCCGGTATAGACGGTTTTGAGGTTTGTCATCGGTTGCGGGTTGAACCGCAAACTGCCAAGCTACCCATTTTGATGATCTCGGCTAAGAGCCGGGAAATAGATAAAGCCACCGGACTCGCGGTAGGGGCTGATGACTATATCACTAAGCCGGCAGACCCATCGGAAATTATAAGCCGAGTAGAGACTCTCTTGGCCAAGAAAACTGCTGTCAAGTCAGCAATGGTCGTCTTCGTTGGCTCAAAAAGAGGGGTGGGCACAACGACACTGGTGGTCAACGTAGCCATTGCTCTGTCGCAGGGGGATAAGCGGGTTATTGTGGTTGACCTTTGCCCCTACGGTGGCAACATAGCCGAGTACCTTGGACTTGAGCCTGGGTGCACTATTACCGAGCTTCTAATGAAACCCATATATGCTATCACTGGTGGTGACCTAGAGGCAGCGCTGGCAGTTCACCATACGGGGGTAAGGGTGCTGGTTCCCCCTCGGTGGTCGGGAGAGCAGGCAGAGATTCCGCCCTCTGACGTTGTTTTGCTGGTTGAGAGGTTTCGGGAAGTGACCGATTACCTTCTTGTCGACTTACCTTTTCAGCCCTCTAATGCGGCAAAGGGTGTGCTCAGCAAGTGCGACTTTGCTATCATTGTCACCGACTCCAAAGCTGATGCTCTGCCTAGCGTTAAGTCCACAGCTGGCGTTTTGGGTCTGCTGGGTATCTCTCAGGAACGAGTGGGAGCAGTGGTCATTGACCGGGAGGGGATGTTTCCCGATTGGCAGCTGTCTAAAATGAAATCAACCGTAGAACGCAGCGCCGGAGCTCAGTTACTGGGAATAATACCTTATGATACCAAGGTTTGCCTGGAACTGGTGCCTGGCAGCACTCAGGTAATACTTTCCAGCCCTGACTGCCCCATGGCTTGGGCAGTGAGGGGGGTGGCTCAACATATTATTGGTGAGAAGATAAATAGCAGTGATTCTCGTAAATTCAGCGAGGAAAAGCATGGACAGAGATAAAGGGGAGATATTTACTGATAGAGCAACCAGAAAAAGCCTAGGCGAGATGCTGATTGAGGAGAACCTCATTACTGCCGAACAATTAGACAAAGCCCTGGAGCTACAGCGGAAGCAGGGGGGTAAACTCAGTGAGGTCTTGGTGAACCAGGGGCTGGTCAAAGCTGAGGAATTGGCGGTGGTACTCAGCGTCCAGCTAAATGTGCCTCTAATCGACCTCAAAAGGCACCAGGTTCAACCTGAGGCATTGCGGTTAATCCCTGAAGATATGGCCAGAAAACACACCCTTATTCCACTGGACGTAGTCGGTGATTCGCTAATAGTAGTTATGGCTGACCCGGAGGACATCCATACCATTGAGGACATTAAGGCTCAGTCAAGGATGAGGGTTGAGGTAGCGCTCGGCATTCCTTCTGACATTGAGCAAGCGATTAACCTCAGCTACAGGTCTAGCGGTGAAATGGACAAACAAGTAAGCCAGTTTGCGCCTCTGGTTAAAGAAGAGGCTGAGGTTACCTCAGAGCTGATTGCCAGGACACCTATTGCTCAAAGTCTGGACTTACTTATTGCCCAAGCAGTACGGGATAGAGCCTCGGATGTCCACCTTGAACCGCAGGAAGATAGGCTACGCATTCGCTACCGCATAGATGGCATTCTGCATGATATGTTCTCCTTGCCGCTGACTGGCCACGCACCGCTGGTGTCCAGGGTTAAAATCCTGGCTGGGATGAATATCGCCGAGCAAAGACGCCCCCAGGATGGTCAATTCTCGATCGAGGTAGAGGATAGGGATATTGATATTCGTGCTGCCAGCATGGAAACAGCCTGTGGGGAGAGGGTAACATTACGGATTCTGGATAAGTCGCTCTCTCTTTTCACCCTGCCTGAGCTGGGTTTCTTAGCTGATGCTCTCAAGAAGTATCGGGCGATGCTGAACAACCCCTTCGGCCTGATATTGGTGGGTGGCCCCACTGGCTCGGGTAAAACAACTACCCTCTATGCATCGATTAACCAGCTTGATGCCAATGAGCGTAATATCCTGACAGTTGAGGACCCTATTGAGTACCGTTTCATGGACATCAACCAAACCCAGGTTAATCCTAAGGCTGGGATTACCTTTGCCAGTGGTCTGCGGGCTATCATGCGGCATGACCCTGATATTATTCTGGTAGGTGAGATACGGGACAAAGACACGGCAACGACAGCAATTCAAGCGGCTCTCACCGGACACCTGGTACTGTCTTCAATTCATGCCAATGATGCCGTTAGCGTGCTTTTTCGACTGAGAGACCTGGGTGTCGAGCCATATCTTATCTCCTCGACACTGGTTGGTATTGTTGCCCAACGTATGGTTCGCCGTATCTGTACTCACTGCCGTGCTCCATCTCAACCCTCGGTAGAGGAGCAAATAGCCTATGAAGAGGAAATGAAAGAACAACCAACCACCTTTTATAGCGGGGCAGGGTGTAATCTTTGCGCCAACACCGGCTACCGGGGACGAACCGGTCTTTTTGAGCTCTTGGTTATGAGTGAAGAGATTAGGCGGATGTTACTTAGTAATACCGGTGCCGGTGATATTAGAGCCGAGGCACTCAGGGAAGGAATGATAACAATGAAACGTGACGGGATGCTGAAAGTAAAAGAGGGCATTACCTCAGTGAGTGAGGTGCTACGTAGTGTATTTTCTATCGGCTAACAGTCGGTGTTCCAACCATACTGGAGGGAATTATGGCATATCAGTTTAAAGCCTACACCCTTGATAAAAGGGTGGTGCAAGGTACAATTGATGCTGCTTCGGAAAGTACGGCTGAGGAAGCCTTGTACCGGGCAGGGTATCATCGTGTCCTCAGCCTGAAACAAACGCGTCCAGGCTTAAGTGTAGAACAGTTGCTACCAACCCTGTTTAGGGTCAAGGCTCAGGAGGTGATTGACTTATCGCGCCAGCTAGCTACCCTGATTGAGTCTGGTGTTACTATCCTCACCGCTCTGCAACTACTCGCCGAACAGGCCTTTAGAGCTGCCTTCAGCAAAGTCATCGCGGGACTGGTCAATGAGCTTCGAGGAGGTAGCTCCCTTTCTCAAGCGTTGAGCAAGTACCCCCAGGCATTCTCCTATACCTACTGCCAAGTGGTGGGAGCCAGCGAACAGGCAGGAAACCTTGAAGTTGGCCTGAGGCAAATGGCGGGCTACATGGAGAAACAGGCAGCAACAAAGAAAAGAATAAAAAGTGCCCTGACATATCCTATCGTGGTGTTATCTATGGCCATCGGGGTGTTTGCCCTTCTCATTACGGTAGCCCTGCCGCCACTGGTTGGGCTATTTACCTCACTTGGTACTGAGTTACCGTGGATGACAAGGTTACTTATTGCTATTTCCAATTTCCTTACCAACTATAAGTTCTACCTTCTGGGGGGAGTAGCTATTATAATTATGTCAATTATTGGCTATGCGAGGCTACCGGCGGGAAAACTGACCATAGACAGGTTAATGTTAAAGCTTCCGCTGATTGCTCCTATCACTGTACAGCGCAATGTGTGCCACTTCTGTCGAACAGCATCAATGCTGCTAAAAGCCGGGCTTATGTTACCGCAGACAATGAATATCGTTATTCAAACCGTTGGCAACAGGATTATCCGCCAGGCATTGAGGGAGGTCAGAGAGAAGCTGATCCAGGGGCAAGGTCTGTCTCAGCCGATGGCTACCATTGACCTATTTCCCCGACTTCTGGTGGAGATGATATCGGTAGGCGAGAAAACGGGTAACCTAGACTCTACCCTGGCCACCCTCGGTGACTATTATGAACAGAGGGTAGACCAGAGGGTCAACTCGCTTGTATCAAAGATAGAGCCGACTTTGACAGTGGGCGTGGGGCTAGTGGTTGCTTTTATCGCCCTCTCCATCATAACGCCACTGTACTCCATACTGGGGTCTATGTAGTGACTGGTATTGTGGGTGTTAGACAATGGGAATGAGTATAAATAAATGGCTGTCAAGGGCAAAAGCCTGTCTGGTTGGGGACGAAAGAGGATTTGGCTTGGTCGAGACTTTAGCTGCGGTTGCCATCTTAGGGGTTGCCGTGGTTGCTTTTGTAATTGGCTTGTCAACAGGGTCAGTTACGGTGCGTGAGGGTAACCAAGAACTTGTGGCCCAGAGCTTGGCACAGACTCAACTGGAATACGTCAAAGACTATCCCTATGACCCGGCAGCAACTACCTACCCCACTGTGGATACGCCTGAAGGTTATTCCATCGGCGTTGAGGCTGGCTCTATCTCTGATACTGATACTGACATCCAGAGAATAACGGTAACTATCTCCCGAGACGGGGAGGCTATACTGACCGTTAAGGACTATAAGGTGAACCGATGATGAAGGGGCAAAAAGGGTTTACATTACCTGAACTACTCATAACCGTGGCTATTACCGGGCTTATTGTCAGTTTTCTGGGTACGGCTATCTATCAAATTGTCACCGTTACTGACTATAGCAACCAGAGGATTACAGCCATGCATGAGCTCCAAAACGCAGCTCACTGGTTCAGCCGTGATGGGCAGATGGCGAGTACCGCCAGTGGCGGTGGTGAGCTGGTACTGACTCTACCCGACGACTCTTCAATCACCTATTCTGTGGTCGACAATGAGCTTCACCGCACCGACGGCGAGTCTCAGATGACACTAGCCCGAAATATCAGTGATATTTCCTTCGCCGTTGAAGGCCGTATTATCACCATAACCATAACCTCGTCCCCCGTGGGGAGGTGGGATATGAGTGAGTGGGGAACGAGACAATATAAGGTTTGCCTCCGACCCACCGGGGAGGAATTATGATGAATAGCCAAAAAGGTCAAGCGCTTCCTCTAGCCTTAGTGGCTCTAGCTATAGGCATGCTGACCATCGCCCCTTTCCTCAGCCATGCCGGTAGCAGCCTTATTGGCTCGCGAATCTACCAGCAGTCGACAAGTGAGCAATACTCCGCCGATGCCGGGGTTGAATATGCCATCTGGCATCTACAAAGCGGGGAATCAGAAGTACCGGAAGGCGAGGAGCTGGAGTTGCCGCAATTTATGCTAAATAGCCAGTCGGTGAATGTTACTATAGACAACCAGGGTGAGCAGATTTATAAGATTACCTCCATAGCTACCAGCGATGATGGTAGCAGCACTACCATTGAAGCCTATGTATCGATAATCCTGGGGTTCTTTGATGGTAGCTTTACTACATTCCCGGGTGGTTTAACTCTAAACCGAGGTGAAGAATACACCGGCAATGTCTATGCTGAGGGGAATGTCCAGCTAGATCAAGGGGCTACAATCAACGGGGGTGTCTATGCTGAGGGGAATATCCAGCTAGACCAAAATGCTACAATTAACGGCAATGTCTATGCTGAGGGGAATATCCAGCTAGACCAAAATGCTACAATTAACGGCAATGTCTATGCTGAGGGGAGTATCCAACTAGATCGAAATGCTACGATCAACGGCGATGTCTGTGCTGGAGGGAATGTCCAACTAGACCAAGATGCTGTAATCAACGGCAACGTCTATGCTGTGGGGAATGTCCACCTAGATAAAAACGCTGCAATCGACGGCGATGTCTATGCTGGTGGGGATGTCCAACTAGGTCAAGGGGCTACCATCACCGGCGATTATCCCCTTCCCTATGAAGGGTGCCCGCTGCAAGGCATTCGCGGTATAGATATCGGTATAGATATCCAAACCTGGGAAATAGGGCGTCAGTAGTTTTAAACAGGCTGCGAACCTGTATAAAGAAACTTAAGGTTGAGGACATCAATTGAAATAAGAAAGTCATAATCGGAGGAGAGATTTGGTAAAGAGCAGGCTAGCCATCGTAATCTTAGTTATTATCTTGGTAGTGGTCTATTACCTCTTGGGGATGGGCTATACGAACCAGCGCCAGGAGCAGGAGGTGCTGACTTCACAAATCACTGAGGTTACTCAAGCCCTCGGAGAAATCCCACAGCCTACCCAGAATCTTGAGCAGCTATTAGAGGCGGCTCAGGCTAATCTGGCTGTTGAGCAAAGCGTATTCCCCAGCCAGGTAAACACCACCCGGGTTATTGATACTATTCTCAGATTGGCTGCTGAATGTGAGGTTAAGGCTATCCCCTTGATAACTGACCCGTGGGCAATAGAGAACATCGGGGAACATAGCTATTATGTTTTTCGGTTAAACGTGGCAGTTGAGGGGAGTTTCTCCCAATTCGTCATTTTCGTTAGTAAATTGGAAAACGGGAAGTTTGACACCCTTATCGTGGAAAATATCAGTGTCACCAGGGTCAGCCAGCAGTCTGAAGAAGAAAGTACTGAAGACGAAAGTGTTGCCGAGGAAACTATACCTATCATGGCTAGCCTGGACATAGCTATCTATACCCAATCTCTGACTTCTGATTAAGGAGCTTGTCTAAAAAATGTATGTCACGCTAAATATCAGTGCCACCAGTATAAGAGTCCTCTCGGTAAGGGGAAGGCAAGTAAAGAAGTGGGGCAGTGTGCCTCTGGCACCGGGGCTGGTCAGAGACGGTCTCATTTTACAGCCGAAAGCGGTAGGGGCAGCCATTAATGACCTGTTTAAATCGACGAAAATTCCTAAAAAACAGGTCATCACCAGTGTGACCGGCTTGTCCTTTACTTACCGCGTTCTGAGCTTACCGCGGATGAAGTCGGCCCTTCTCGGGGAGGCTATCCGGCGGGCAGCCAAGAAAGAAATGCCGTTACCTCTGGAGGAGTTGTACCTTTCATGGCAGGCTATCGGCGGGGAAGATGACGAGCTGGATTTCTTTGTTTTGGGTGTGCCGCGAAATCTCATCGATGCCGTGGTTCAGACATTAGCCGAGGCCGGGGTGAAGTCTTACCTCATTGAGCTAAAGCCGCTGGCGTTGGCTAGAGCAGCTAGTCGGGAGGATGCGTTAATAGTATCTTTGGAGCCTGGTTGCTTCGATATTGTTCTAGTTGCTGATGGTATTCCCACTATTATGCATACCATAACTCCCAGAGGGGAAGGGGCGAGTATAGAGGACAACGTTCGGCGGCTAACCGATGAGTTATCAAAAACGGTGGAGTTTTACAACAGTAGCCACCCGGAAAATCCCCTTAGTCCAGCTACACCCTTGTTGCTAACCGGAGAGCTGCCAGCTGATCCTAACACCAGCCAGCTTATCCAAGCCGAGACAGGATATCCAGTTGAGCTCTTAGTCCCCTCATTAAAATTCCCGCCTGACTTACCTATTGCTTTATATGCCGCTAATATGGGGCTGGCTCTCAAAAAGGTGCCACAGAAGGGAGCTACCCGTTTCCGTGATATAAGTCTCAACATACTGCCCGTTACCTATAAGCCTAGAGTCCTCCGGGTATCGTGGCAATTCATAGCCTTATCTCTGGCGATAGGCATCGGCGGCGGTTGTCTATTTCCCATGTACCGGCTCCAGAGTGAGGCTGAGGTTGAAACCATACGTTTGCAAACTGAGTTAAGTCAGGTTAGCCAGGAACTACATCAAGTACGTCTGGCTTCTAATGAGGCCACGCAAATTGAGGATATCATCAGTAGAATGGTCGACGAGCTGGGAGCCCTGAAGCAGGAGCATCAATACATTCTGAGTAAGGGGGGCGACTTTGCCATTAATCTGGATTCAGTTACCCATGCCATTCCCCCCGAAGCCTATTTCACCGTTATAGAGATGAGCACCGACCAAATCACTGTGGAGGGTGAGGCTGATAATGCCTTCACCGTCATCGACTACGTATTGGCTTTAGAGGAACAAGGATGGTTATCTGAGGTTCGTATTGCTGAAATTGATGAGGTAAAGATTACTGAAATTGAGATTACCGAGACCGAAACTATAGAGACTGAGATTACTGTGATATCTTTCATTATTGTCATCAGTTGGTAGGGGTGGGCTCTAGTCCGCCGGCTCCATTTTGGGCGGCTGGAATAATAACCACCATGCTCTAGGTGGAGAAATCCTGAGATTTTACTTGAGGAGATAAAAAGATGCACATCGATGACCTGCTTCGCCTGACGGTAGCTAAGGGTGCCTCAGACCTGCATCTCAAGGCGGGAAGAGTCCCCATTCTCCGTGTTGATGGGGAGCTTGTCCCTCAAGAGCAGATGCCTGAGATGACAACGGAGGATATGGAACAGGTCTTTATGGAAGCAACCACCGATGCACAAAGAATCTCCTTTGCTGAGGAGCTGGAGTTAGATTTTGCTTACCAGGCTAATGGTATTGGTCGCTTCCGGGTTAACGCCTACCTTCAAGGACGCACCATTAGTCTTGCCTGTCGCCCGATTCAAACCCAGCTCCCTAACCTAGAGGAGTTAGGGCTACCAGAGGTGTGTAAGAGCCTGGTCCTGAAACCCAGAGGCCTAATTGTGGTCACCGGACCAACTGGATGTGGCAAATCGACTACCCTGGCGGCGATGATGAACTATCTTAATCAGGAAGAGAAGCGCAAGGTCGTCACCATTGAGGACCCTATAGAGTTTGTCCATCAAGATAAGAAGTGTGTATTTTCCCAACGGGAGCTTGGTGCCGATACCACATCTTTTGCTAGTGCCCTGAAGCATGCCCTCCGACAGGACCCTGATGTTATACTGGTGGGAGAGATGCGAGACCTGGAGACGATGGCGGCGGCTTTGACTGCTGCTGAAACCGGTCACCTGGTTCTTACTACTCTCCATACTCCCAGTGCTCCCCAGGCCGTTGATCGATTCATTGACATCTTCCCACCCCACCACCAGCACCAGGTGCGCATACAGCTGTCGACTACACTTGAAGGAATACTCTACCAGATTCTATTACCCAGGGGTGATGACTCCGGGCGCATTGCCGCGGTAGAGATAATGCTGGCCACTACCGCCGTTAGGAACCTTATCAGAGAGGGAAAGACTTACCAACTGATGAACGCTATCCAGACAGGGTCTCAATACGGCATGCAGACCTTGGACCAGGCACTGCTTGCCCTCTACCGCAAAGGGATTATAAGCCGAGAACAGGCACTGGCTCGAAGTGTAGATGTGGAAGAATTAGAGGGAATGCTTGCTGGGTCTGGCTAGAGCCACCAACTACTTTCCGGGCACGATTTGAGCTTCGGCACAGTTTTCTGTTCGTTTATTGTCCCGCAGCCTGCCGTCCTTACATTGCGCAGTTTACGCTTTATTGCTACAATATGCCTGTGAGAGCCTTTCCTGTCGTCATCTTGGGGCGGAGGGCTTTTATTTAGGCGAGGGTAAATGGTAGTTAAATATAACCCACAGGAAGTAGAAGAGAAGTGGCAGCAGAGATGGGCTGAGGACAGGCTGTATGAGGTTACTGAGGACAATACCAGGCCCAAGTGGTATGCGCTGACTATGTTCCCTTACACCTCGGGTGACCTTCATATCGGGCACTGGTATGCTATGGCTCCGTCTGATGTTTATGCCCGGTTTAAGCGGCTGCAGGGCTATAACGTGCTTCACCCTATGGGGTTTGATGCCTTTGGGCTACCCGCCGAGAATGCAGCTATCAGTCATGGTATCCACCCTTTCACCTGGACGATGCAAAACATAGACAATATGCGTCGTCAACTCAAAAGCATTGGTGCTATCTATGACTGGAATCGTGAAGTGATTACCTGCCAGCCTGAGTATTATAAGTGGACACAGTGGTTCTTTTTGAAGCTGTATCAGGCTGGTCTAGCCTATCGGGGCAAAGCTCCGGTTAACTGGTGCCCTCGCTGTCAGACGGTACTGGCTAATGAACAGGTGTTGGCTGGAGGCTTCTGTGAACGGTGTGGGGCAGCAGTTATCCGGCGAGACCTGGAGCAGTGGTTCTTCCATATTACCAAATATGCTGATGAGCTTATGCAACACGATGGCATTGACTGGCCGGAGCGGATAAAGACAATGCAGAGGAACTGGGTGGGTAAGAGCGTAGGCACTGAGATTTCCTTTGCCCTTGACCATCCCCGGGTGGAGGCAAAGGAGATTCGGGTATTTACCACCCGCCCTGATACTACCTTCGGAGTTACCTTTATGGTTCTGGCTCCGGAGCACCCGCTGGTGGCTAAGCTAACCTCGCCCGAGAAAAGGGCTGAGGTTAAGGACTATATTGCTCGGTCACGACGGCTAAGTGAGATTGAGCGGCAATCAATAGAGAGGGAAAAGGATGGGGTGTTTATCGGGGCTTACGCTGTAAACAGGCTTAGTGGTGAAACGGTGCCTATCTGGATTGCTGACTATGTGTTGATGAGCTATGGCACCGGGGTGGTAATGGGGGTGCCGGCTCATGATGAGCGTGATTTTGCTTTTGCCAAGAGGTATGACTTGCCGATAAAGGTGGTAATAGCTCCGCCGGGGTGGCAGGGAGAGGAGTTGGCGGCGGCATATACTGAACCAGGCACTATGGTAAACTCAGGGCAGTTTAACCGACTCCCCAGCCAGCGGGGTATGGAAGCTGTTGCTGATTTTCTACAGGAGAAAGGGTGGGGGAAGCGGGCGGTAAGCTATCGGCTTCGCGATTGGCTTATTTCCCGCCAGCGCTACTGGGGGGCACCAATACCGATAATTTATTGCCCTAACTGTGGTCTTGTCCCTGTCCCCGAATCGGACTTACCGGTATTATTGCCTGAGAATGCTGAGTTTAAGCCTACCGGTGAATCCCCGTTGAAGTACTGTGAGCAGTTTGTTAATACGACCTGCCCGCAGTGTTCATCCCCGGCTAAACGGGAAACCGATACTATGGATACCTTTATGTGCTCCTCGTGGTATTTTCTGCGTTATGCCAGCCCCCATTGTGATACGGCTCCTTTTGCTAGTGATGAGTTAAAGTACTGGCTACCGGTAGACCTGTATACCGGTGGGGCTGAGCATGCGGTTATGCACCTGTTCTATGCCCGCTTCTTTATTAAGGCGCTTCGGGATATGGGGCTGGTTGACTTTGGCGAGCCGTTCAGCCGCCTGTTTAATCAGGGGGTTATTATTGTTGAGCGCCAGAAGATGAGCAAGTCGCGGGGCAATGTGATTACCCCCGATGAGTATGTTTCTGAGTTGGGGGCTGATGCCGTACGTGCCTACCTTATGTTTGTCGCCCCCTGGGAGCAGGGTGGGGAGTGGGATGATAGTGGCATCAGTGGCATGAGCCGCTGGCTTAACCGGGTGTGGAAGTTGGTACTGGAGCCATATAACCCAGATAAGACGGTAGATAACGACGTCAGACAGAAATTAGAGCGGGCGTTACTACGTGATACTCACCAGACTATCAGGAAGGTAACCAATGATTTGGAAAAGCTGCGATTTAATACTATGATAGCCGCCCTTATGGAGTTCACCAACTACCTGGCTAAGGGGGTTGTTACTGATTCAACTTGGAGAGCGTCTATAGATAGCCTACTCTTGCTTCTAGCCCCAACCGTCCCTCATCTGGCCGAGGAGTTGTGGCAGAGGACAGGGCACGACTATAGCATTCATAATCAAAGCTGGCCAAAGTGGGATGAGGAGCTGGCTAAGGACGAGGAGATTACCCTGGTCATTCAGGTCAACGGCAAGCTCCGTGACCGACTAGCGGTTCCGGTGTCTATCACTGAGGCTGAAGCCAAAAAGCTGGCACTGGAAAGCCAGCGGGTCAAGGCTCATACTGAAGGCAAGGAGTTAGTTAAGGCGATATATGTCCCGGGGAGACTGGTAAACCTGGTAGTGCGCTAAAGTGAGACAAGGCGGGATGTTTATCAAGGGTAGATTGAAGGGGCTTCGCCCCTTCTAAACCTATTCCTCCCCCTCTCCTTTGAAGGAGAGGGGGACAAAGGGGGTGAGGTTACCATATAAAATTCGGGTTCCCTGAAAAATCGCAGATTTTTTAGGGTGAAAAGGGGGTGAGGTTGATGAACAATCTCACCAAGTAGGAAGGGAGAATCAAGGTGAAGATTACCTTTATTGGCGGTGGGAATATGGGGGAGGCAATATTGTCGGCTGTTTTGGGCAAGAGGCTGAGCCGGCCCCAGGCTACCTCGGTTAGTGATATTAGTCAGTCTCGCCGTCAGCATCTTGAGCAGAAATACGGCGTTACCGTGATGAGTGATAATCGTCAGGCTATAAAAAGAGGCGATGTAGTGGTGCTGGCGATTAAACCTCAAAATCTAGCTGAGGTAACGGCTGAGCTTAATGGTCAGCT
>Ga0307431_1000645_pt1 | contig 22605 bp, 19 predicted proteins | sample SalMarWE160170MG_FD_202155 | JGI IMG/M metagenome (GOLD analysis project Ga0307431, IMG submission 202155) | Salt marsh sediment microbial communities from the Plum Island Ecosystem LTER, Massachusetts, United States - WE1603-170 | ecosystem: Environmental > Aquatic > Marine > Intertidal zone >...
TAGAGATCGCAATAATCCTACTTCCTCAACTGTCAATTCGAAGTTCTGCATCAATTAAGGATATCGGATAGCGTCCAATAAAAACATGAATAATCTACACCGAAATTCCATTCAGGATGGGTATAGTAGCTTTTATTTTGGTGCGAGCGGCTTCTTTTAATCACGTTTTTGAAATGCTCAAGTTGAAACTGCCTGGGACCTGGTTACTTACCATTCTTCAAGGCAGTGGTATCTTATGTATAGGATTATCTGCTGTGTTGGGCGTTGTTAATTTTCGCAAGCGGACAACACATCACTCCCACCTTCCCCCTCCCTGCAGTTCTTGAAATCTTGCAGGCGCAAAAGCTGTGTTGAGTGATAGCTGGGTGTGAGGAATACAAAACACGAGTCCAGCACGACAGGCGGCGGTCGGATTCGAACCGACGAATAACGGTTTTGCAAACCGTCGCCTTAGGCCTCTTGGCTACGCCGCCAGTATGCTTAATACAAATCTGGAGGTAAGATTCAACCGAAATCTTCAGTTCTTAATCTACATCCGACAGGCCGATTCTGCAAGCAAATTAAAGCACGTTTTATGATAAAACGGACTTTAGCTAATCGCAGTCTGGTGCTGTTGCGGATTTCGTTGATATTTTAGACGTTATAGCTCAGGCCAGGCATTATTATCGGTCAATTGCTTGTCTTTTTAGGATCGTGGAGCCCCACGGGCGTAGCCCGTGGCACCTCCATCTTCGGCGTAACCCGCCGAAGCACATCCGCCTATGTTAAAGCTATGTTGGATACCCGCTCGCATTCATCCACCCCCGCTCTTGCTTCGCAAGAAGCTGCAGGGGTGGCTTTCTGCGAAGGCGGGTAAAATCACGCAAGAATATGTTTGTTTTTAAGTCATTTCAAGGATAGGTCGATACTGATTTTGGGTTATATCCTTATGGAAAAAATATACATGGAAAACAATGACCCGATAATATCGTTTCTATTGCAAGAAAATATCGTCGATGAGAAAACCCTTCAGGATGCCATCCAGCAGCAGCAAGAGACTGGACAAAGCCTGTTAAGCATACTTAAAAAGGACTATCTTCTCAGCGAAGAACAGATAACCAGAGTTGTTGCAGCCGTCAATAAGATAGAATTCGTTAATCTTTCACCTGAGATGGTCGATCCGATGGTGGCCCACTTAGTCTCTTATGAAATAGCGAGTCGACACAACCTGATTCCTATAAAAAAGGAGGACAAACGCTTGGTCATAGCGATGAGCTCTCCTTTAGACCTTAATATCCGAGACCAGATCGAAATGAAGACCGGCTATGAAGTTGTCCCTGTTGCTGCTATGCCGAACGCTATAAAGCAGACAATACATTATCATTTCAATGTCGCAAATGTAACAAAACAGGCTATAGTATCAATGCGTCTAAAGGGCGAACCCGATAAGGCCGCAGGGCTCAGCAAAGATGAGGAGAAATCAGCAAGGCTGGCAGATGCTCCGATTGCAAAGCTGGTCTCCTCGATAATAAGAGGCGCCGTTAATGCCCAGGCAAGTGATATACATATCGAGCCGCAGGAATCCGAAGTCAAGGTGCGATATCGCGTTGATGGAATACTGCGAAATGCCTTAGACCTGCCTTTCTCGGCACAACTGGAGGTAGTATCGCACATTAAGATTATGTCGGATATGGACATCTCTGAGCGAAGAATTCCTCAGGACGGCCATATGAGTGTGCAGCATGATGGTAAAGACTATGACCTGAGAGTTTCGTCCCTGCCTGCGGTGGGTGGTGAAAAGATAGTTATCAGAATTCTTGATAAGAACGCGAATAAATGGTCGCTTGATGCTGTGGTGACCAACCCCGATGATAATCGGAGATTCCGGGAGCTTGCTAATAATCCCTATGGTATGATACTTCTGACCGGTCCAACCGGTAGTGGTAAGACGACTACATTATATTCAGTTCTCCAGCAGGTAAATACTCCCGAAAGAAATATTGTCACTGTCGAGGACCCCGTTGAGTACCGTCTTAACGGCATTACACAGGTGCAGGTCAGGCCGGTCGCAGGAATGACGTTTGCATCAGCTTTGCGAAGTATATTACGGCAGGACCCGGATGTCATACTCATTGGCGAAATCCGTGACCAGGAGACAGCGGAAATAGCAATTAGTGCGGCTCTGACCGGGCACTTAGTTCTAAGCACCCTGCACACAAACGACGCTGCTGGTGCGATATCGCGTCTAATCAATATAGGTATACCACCGTTCCTTGTTTCGTCGGCCCTTTTAGGTGCGGTGGCCCAAAGACTGATAAGGCTGTCATGTCCGGAATGTAAGCAGCCCTACCAGGCCTCTGAAGAAGAGCTGAAATATCTGTTCGGTGGTTCACATGAGCCGATTCAACTGAACAAAAATACGGGCTGTAAGAATTGTTACCAAATGGGATACCGAGGACGCAAGGCAATCTATGAGATACTACCTGTTTCGGAGTCGATCCGTAGAATGATAGTAGATGGAGCCGGTGACGATGCGATCAAGCATCAGGCGATCAGCGAGGGCATGAAAACTCTTCGTAAAAGCGGTATAGATGAGGTCGTCAATGGTGTCACTGCATTAGATGAGCTTATGCGAGTTGTTGATATAAGAACAGACTAATGGCGGTTTATGACTATATAGCGAAAGACCATTCTGGAGACAATTTTTCCGCTGTGTCCAGCGACATCAACGGCGTTGCGGCTCTGAGGGAAGAATTGGACAAGATGGGTTATGTCCTGGTAAAGGCCCGCCGTGCGAGCGTAAAAGGAAAAAAACGCAAGAAAGTAAAGCGGCAAGAAGTAGTGGCCTTTACTTATAAGTTTGCAGGGATGTATTCAGCGGGACTGTCAATTCTCAGATGCTTAGAGACACTTGAAGAACAGGCTGAAAATGGTACCTTTCAAGAGATACTCGCTGATATAAGACAAAATGTGGAAACCGGGTCGAGTCTGAAAAAGGCATTTGAAAGATATAAAGACATATTCTCAGATTTTTTCTTGGGCATGATTGAGGCAGGAGAATCTGGAGGAAAGTTGACTACGGCGCTGGAAATGAGCGCCGAATACCTGGAAAAACAGGCAGAACTCAAGCGAAAGGTTATGTCTGCTTTTATTTATCCAATTGTAGTAGGCATGGTGTGCATTTTAGTCGTTTGTTTTCTTTTGGTCTTTATTGTTCCTATGTTTTTGAAGCTGTACCAGAAGCTGCATGTGCCGTTGCCCGGGCCTACCCAGGTCCTTGTGGATTTAAGCTCTCTAATCAGAGGCTGGTGGTGGGCACTACTGATTATAGGCGTGGCAGCGGTTATATTACTACAAAAGCTGCAAAAAAATCCACGTGTCAACGCGCAATGGGATGCTCTCAAGCTAAAGATTCCCGTTTTCGCCAAGCTTAATCGGATGGTTGTGGTTTCACATTTTACACGGACTTTTGCTCTGCTGGCTTCTGTAGGGGTCTCGTTAATTGAGGCCTTAAGTGTGGCAAGTACTGTTGCTCACAATCACAAGATGACCGAAATTGCAGAAGAGTTGAAGACCTCAATTCAAGCGGGTAATCCTGTTGGAATGTCTTTGAAAAAGTACGATATTTTTCCTCCGATGATTACACAATTGGCTATCTCGGGTGAGGAAGCCGGTCAGTTGGCTGAAATGCTCAAGAAAGGAACCGATTTTCTCGATAAAGATATAGAGAGGACAATAAACTCTTTGCTTGTCAAGTTAGAGCCGGCTTTGACGGTTATTATGGGATCTGTTGTTGGATTTGTCCTCATGGGCGTATATCTGCCTATGCTTGATTATATGCGCCACTTGAAGTAGCATGAAGTTTATCGGATCTCGAACGAAATGAGAGATAGAAAAGCTTTTACGTTGGTTGAAATGCTGATCGTAGTCTTGATCCTGGGCGCACTGGCGGCGATTGCCATTCCAAGAATTAGCAATGCTTCAAAGGCTGCCAAGGATAGTGTATGTAGAACAAATGTTGACCTGATGAACAGACAAATTGAGCTGTATCATTTCAACACAGGTTCCTGGCCCCAGCAATTGACCGATGTCACCAAAAATCCCGATTATTTTCCAGATGGTTCACCTGAATGTCCGTTTGAGTGGGATTATAAGATGGGCGAGGATAATTATCGGGTTATAGGACATGGTGACCATTCCCAAGAAGAACGACAGGGCAGACCAAGCCGGAGGTGGTGGGGGTGGTGGAGACGGTGACAAAGTCCGCAGGACGCCTTACGGCGGAGCAGCCGGCGGAACACACGATTTTAATTGTCCTATATTCATTTGGCTAACGCGGTGTTTCCGATTATACTTTTTACAAGGGGAAACTATAGATGTGCTGCACAAGCTTCCGATAAAAACAGCTTTGGTTCCCGTGGAGTGGTATCCTTTCATATAGTGTTTGCGCCCGATCAACATAATTACAAAATTTTTCGGCCATTTTTCATTAGTGGTTTTTTATTAAGTGGTCAGTTTTTTGTGTCGATATGTTGGTTGTTGTTGAAGGTAATATAGCCATTCTGAAAGGAGAATAAGATGAAGTCGAGAAAAGGGTTTACGCTGGTTGAGTTGATGATTGTGGTCTTAATTCTAGGGGCATTGGCGGCAATTGCTATTCCAAGGATCATTGGAGGAGCAACGAGCGCAAAGATCAATGCCTGCAAGACAAACATCGACCTGATAAACTCGCAGATAGAACTATACTATGCAAACAACGACAAATGGCCGAGTAAAGTATCAGATTTGAGCGAGTATTTTCCCGATGGTGACCCCGAATGTCCATTTGGGGTAGCCTACACTATAGATGAGGGTACACACCGTATCGATGCCACTAAACACACCCATACTAGCGAGTGAATTAAGCAGGTGTATGGTCTTATGACATGAATTCCGACAAAGCTTTTACGCTAATTGAATTATTGATTGTGGTGCTGATCTTAGGAGTGCTGGCAGCAATTGCTATTCCAAGAATTCCGGAGTGTGCAGCAAAAGCGAAGATCAACACCTGCAAAGCTAATGTTCACTTGCTGAATTCGCAGATCGAACTGTACAAGGTTGAAAACGGCTCATGGCCGACAGTACTAACAGATGTAACGGGGGACAACGACTATTTTCCCGATGGTATGCCTAAATGTCCGTTTGGCGTGCCTTATAGGTATAATTCAAATACTCATCGGGTTTCGCCCCACAATCATGGAGGTAAACAGGAAAGCATTGGTACAAAATCTATATATGGTTTGGATAGTTCCGAATCAACGGGGATGGTTATACGGTGACCATCCTTGTTGATTTTCCATTGCCGGTTCGTTTAGCCGTCGCCGTTACGGCGACGGAAATAGGTAGCTGGGTACTATGGCGCAGAAAAAAGCAGCCTTCACCCCGTTAGAAGTCCCCCCGATAAGCTTAAAATCGCCCTTGGCCAGATTATTTCTAACGGGGTTCAGCTTAGTTGAGCTGTTCATCATCGTGATGTTTCTTGGCATATTAGCTGTTATTACTGTGCCGAGATTGAACTTAGACATTATTTCAAAACAAAAAGCCGATACTATCGCCAGGAAGATTATCACCGACCTGCGCCGAACCCGCAGCCTTGCTATTTCTGACGCAGCGAATAATTCCAAAGGCTATGAATTGAAGCTGGTCGGCTCTGTTCCGTATTCTGCTTATGAGATAGAAAACATCGATACCCGTGAAACGGTGGGTTCATTCACTACGGGTGATGTCACTATCGATTGCTCCGGTGGACACAAATTCAGATTTGGTCCCCTGGGCGAGTTAAAGTCTGGAAGTACTACCGAGATGAGTGTTTCTGCAGGGGGCAATCCGCCACGGCGGATTACTATCACCGTTATTCCAGCAACGGGTATGATAAAATGTGTCGAAAACTGAAATCAGAAGACAGAAGACAAAAGACAGAAGACAGACGACAAAAGACAGAAGACAGACGACAGAAGACAGAAGACAAAAGACAAAAGACAGAAGACAGACGACAGAAGACAGAAGACAAAAGACAAAAGACAGGAGACAAAAGACAAAAGACAGGAGACAGAGAACAAAAGTCGGATGATAAAATTCAGTATCGAGTATCGAGTATCGAGTATCGAGGGTTCGCCCCGTTAGAAATTCCAAAGCGGCTGAGAATACGAGATGAAAAGGTAAGATTTCTAACGGGGTTCACCCTCACCGAAGTTATTATGGCGTCGGCGCTTCTGATTATCGCAGTGGTTCCTATTCTAAAAGCGCTGACTGCTGCGCACGTTACCACTGTGGTTGTTCAGCGAAGAAGCCACAGCCTTATACTTGCGCAGGCTAAGCTTGATGAGTTAAGGGCACGCTCAATCTATCACTACACCGACGGCTCATTTACACAAAGGCATTTATCACTCGGCGGTCGATACTTGTGCAACATAGTTGATGTCCGTGAGAATTCAAATCTTAGAAAAGTAACAGTCTCGGTCGGCTACGACCTCAATGATAATGATCGACTTACAAACGATGAGATCGAGGTTACTTTAGCTACCTGCTTTGCAAGAAGGTGGAATGATTAGCAATAGAACACCAGCGGGTTCTGACTTGCTCTTGATAAATCCAGTAGCGAAAAATTGCCCCCCGCCGGTTGCTTCGCAACTCGAAGCAGCGGGGGCCGTTCTTGAGTGAACGAAGCTGATTAAATGGTAAATTCAATTGTGAATCACCAGTTATCAGTTACCAATCACAAAAATCTTATAGGACTTTTTTTGCCAGCTTAAAGATTTTTATGATTACGATTGCTTGTGCCTTATAAAAACAAGTCGCCGTAGTCAAATAACCTGATTAATTTGCAGCTTTTTGATGCCCACTTTGATTGGCCGATAATACAAAAACTTACATAACACCTCCACCGATTTGGCCGAAAATATTAACAGTTACTGTAGGAGTTATGGGTAAAATAATGCGCTACCAAGATGGGACAGTACGGCCAGGGCAAAACCCGGCTCGATTGAGCTTGTCGAAGTCAGGTTTGACCATTGTTGAGATGGTTATATCTTTAGCTATAATGGCCATTGTTTTTGCCACTTTATTGCCGGGATTTAGAGCTTTACAAAATAGTTGGGACTTCAAAGCCGGTGCTGCTGAAGCTCTGCAGAACGGTAGAGTGCTGATGGACCACTTGTTCCGCAATCTTTCAAAGGCTGTCCGGATAACCGCTGTAAGCGGACCAGCCGATACGGACGGCTATATTGAATTTGAAGACAATGAAGGGGACACCTTAAGGTACGATATTAATGCCGATGGCTATGTCGAATTTGGCCCTGTTGGAAACCTTTCCGAGCTGGCAGGGCCGGTCAGCCAGCTACAGTTTACTTGTTACGATGCTTATGATCTGTATGCACCCAAAACGGATGTCGATGTGATTCGCAGCGTTAAGTTCAGGGCCCGCCATGGCGGGTTGAATCTATCAGAGCTGGGCCAGGACATGGCCATGACTTCTCAGGCATATCTCCGCACCAACGCGATTTCTTTCGGCACGCAAGCTACACCCGGTGTTGCTGTGTCAAGCAGGATCGAAGTCGAGTTTTTCGGTCGCATTGATAGCATCAGCGGCAAAGCTGTAGTATCTACGAATTCTACCAGTCATAGTAGAATCAGGGTCGAGGACATTGGTGTGATTGACGGTGATGTGTTTGTGGGGCCCGGGGGTGACCCCGACCATGTAATAAAGCTCACGGGTTGGGGTCAAATCACAGGTTCTACCGGTGTATTGAGTCAGGCAGTTGACATCCCGTTGCCTTCTGAGCCCAGCCTGGGCGGCAGTGTAGGTAATCGAACCTATTATGGTTTCTGGAGCTGGCCTATCAGTAGTGATCTGCACTGCGACAGGTTTAGGATAAAAGACTACGCTAAGGTTGAAATCTATGGTGATGTTACCATTCTGGTCGAGGAGGAATTTGAGATAGAGGAATTTGGACAGATCGAGCTAATGGCGGCAGCGACGCTGACGCTATATACAAAAGATAACTTTGAAGCTAAAGACCATGCTGCCATTAACGTCAATACCGCCGATCCGTCACGCTTTATGATAAACCATCTATGCGGCAAGCAGCTCGAGCTTGAGGATTCGTCCCGGATGTACGCTACGGTAGTTGCTCCTTATGCACAATTGTATATCAGGAATATGGCACAATTCTATGGGTCATTCATGGGCGAGAAAGTCAAAATCAAAGACCATGGTCGGCTCTATGCAGAATCCAGTAGTACTATGCAGGAGATATTACCATAATTAGTGGGATATTGCTCCACGGGGCTCGTTTATATGAAAATACAGGAAGATAATAAAGGTTCTGTGCTGTTGGTGACCGTTTTTGCGATAGCTCTGTTTTCTGTGCTGGTTGTGGGCATGCTGCAACTCAATACGGAGGAGATACAGCTTGTGCGGAATCAGGCCGGCGCTGCTGAGGCGCTCGCTATCGCGGAAGCCGGCCTAAATGATGCCTTTGCCCGTATCCGAAAAAATAGGGATTGGGCTGAGGACTATTACAATAAGTCCTTTGCTGGCGGCAAATACGTCGTTAGCGTTACAGGAACGCTTCCGAATCGCACTATCGTCTCAAAAGGTACTTCGTCAAAAAATTTTGTTGCCAAATTAGAAGCTAAGGTAACGGTGAGCAGCAAACATCCTTACAAAATAAGAATTGATAGTTTAAGGATCAATGAATGAAGCTTAGTAACAACACCGCGCTTGGAATAGATATTTCTGAAGGACGGATAAATCTGGCATTGCTTAGAAAGAATAAAGCTAGTGTCCAGTTACTAAAAGCAGCCGGTGGCCCTATACCTGAGGGAGCGGTAAAAGACGGAAACGTTCAAGATCCCGCATTGCTTGCAAAAGGCATAAGAGAGTTGAAAAGAAAAAGCGGAATACATATAAGGCTGCGACAAGCTGCGGTTTCGTTAGTGGCAAGGCCAGTGCTGCTGCAGATTGTGGAAAAGCCAAAGTCAGCCAGCGGCGGACCGGCGGGTATAGGACAGTTTGTTCACAATGAAGTTAAACACCTTGTTGCATTATCAGGCAAAAGAATTGCATTGGACTTTTGTGGAATCGGCTCAGGTGGAAAACTCCATAGCGACCGACTTTTAGTCGTTGCTGTGGATAACCAAAATATAGCTCAGCTCGTCAAAGCCTGTCATCTGGTACGTGTTAATGTTGAAACGATTGAGCCGTCGCTGTTTGCTTACGCCAGAGCGTTGTATGCGAAAAAGATGGCAAGTAATTTTGATAGCAATGTTCTTATTGCTATGGTGCAGAGTGAAACTTTGAATTTATGCGTCTTTAGGAGGCAGACCATCGATTTTGTTCGGACAAGAGATATTGATGATGAGAAAGCGCAGACGGGCGAGATTTGCAGCCGTCTTGGTGATGAGATAAATGCAATCATACAGTTCTATGACAGCGTTAAGGACTCAGACAGCTCAGGGAGATGGGAAATTATCGTGCTTGTTGATAAAGTGCATTTACCTGATGACGCTCAAGAGCGGCTTAGAGCTAAACTGATAGTCAGCAATCTACAGGTCAGAAGACCCTCGGATGCGTGTCAGGATACAACCGTTGTGGGAAATGAAGCGAAGGTAGGAACAGATGCGTCAGCGGTAGCAATCGGTCTGGCTATGAAGCTGCTGGTCCCAAATGAGAGTAATTTAAGGATAAACCTGCTTCCGCCGGAGGAGGCTGATGTTAAATCCTTCAAAAGGAATGTTGTCATAACGGCTAATATTTTAGCGGCGGTTATGTTCGGGATGGTCATAGCGGTCGCTGTGTTAGGGCTGAAGGTAAAAAGCGTGAATGCAGATATAGACCATCAGAAAAAGGAGTGCCTATTGTCGGACTTAACGAAGTTGTTCAAGGACGAAAAAGTGATAGACAGCCACATAAAGCAGTTTTCCGATGAGCCTGGTCGGTTGGATGAGATTTTGAGTACAGGTAGTGATGTGGATTGGTCCGCTCTGCTGGACGATATTAGAAAGGCAACGCCTAAATCTGTGTGTCTAAACAGCCTGTATAGCAAGGGCAATTCCGCGATATACTTGGAAGGTGTAGGGCTGTCGTATGAGGCGATTCGATGGTTTGTAAATACGCTGGGTGAATCGGAGCACATAGCCACAGCCTCGCTGATTGAGACAGAAAAAGATGACGAGAAGAGCGGATTAATTAGGTACACGATTAGTTGCTTCCGGGCGTCTGGAGAGGTGAAATAGATAGTGTTAATTGATCATTTTGCTAAATTGAACAGGAGAACGAGGAATGCTATTTCCGCCGCGCTGGTTGTAATCACAACACTGCTGTTATATGACTCGTTAGTAGCTCCTCACGTCGTTTATCTGTCCGCGGCGACAAAATATGGGGTCGTACTGACTGAGATGCTAAAAACAAGCAAAATTATTAAAAGTGCGATCATAGTCAAGGGAAAAAAGTTGAAAGCGTTGAGCGGGCAGTTTACCAACCTTCAGGATGCTCTGTTTACGGTTAAGGATGCAAAGGAGTTCTTTAGTGACTTGCAGGCTATTTCCGAGCAGGCAGGCTGTGCAGTTTATTCGCTTAATTTTGTCACAGATGACGGGCGCTCTGAGGCAGGACAATATGAAGATTCCTCAGGTATGACTGCTAACAGCGCGATGTTGAGTGTCATCGGCGAATATGGCGACATAGTCGATTTGGTGGAGAGGCTGAAAGCGCGACCCCAAAAAGTTTGGATGGATTCACTTAGGATGATGATTCACAATGATGGTTCCGGTCGGCTAAAGTGTGATATAACTGTTAAAATTTATACGATCCCAGATAAGGAAGATTTTTCCCTATGAATAGGTTAAAGTGTGTAAAAATATTGTTGTGTATCTGCCTTTTGACTATTGTCGCCTTGCAGGCTCGGCCGGCACAATCTGATTCTGAGCAGGTCCGCATGATTGACATTGGCCGTGATAATCCTTTCGCGGCAATTCCTCGAGACGAAAGAATCACATCGCCGAAAGTAACTCGGTCCCCACCAACACAGCAGTATGAATTGCCGGTATTGTTCCTTGAGACCATAACTCTCAAGTTTCTTAACGCCAACAACCTTGAAGACGTTGTAAAGAGCATGTCCTCCCCTTATGGCAGCATGTCCACGGATCCGAACACCAACTCTCTGATAGTTTGTGATACTCGTGACTATCTTGATAAAATTCTGACACAGGTAAAAAAGATTGACAGAAGACCAAAGCAGATTATGGTAGAGGTGGTTATTCTCGATGTCCAGTTGGAGGATGACACCGAGATAGGTATTAATTGGGATATACTTTCTGATAAAACATACGACATAGGATACAGACAAAATTTTACAACATCAAGACTGGGTTCAACCGTCGAAAGTGCTGATACAATAGGCAATGCGACAGCATTCAATACAACAGGACTCGGCGGCGAGTTCAGTATCATCAGCGGCACAGTACGAAATATTATTCATTTGATACAGGAAAAAAGAGATGCCCAGATTATTGCCAGCCCACGGGCCATGATGGTAAGTGGACAATCTGCCAAAATCAGTGCTGTTGAAGAAATTCCCTACACGGAGGTGAGCGACACTGCTGGGGGTGGTTCAATGACATCTACCGAATTTAAAAATGTTGGCATCAATTTGCGAGTAACCGCTATCGTAACAGACGGCAACGACATTTTTCTAACAGTTAATACGGAACAGAATGTTAAGACAGGTGAGAGCTCAGGTGGAGTGCCTGTAGTCGATACCAGAAAAGCTAACACAGCACTATTACTTAGAGACGGCCAAATTGTCGTTATGGGAGGTTTGAGACGGCAGGAAGAAATTGTTAAAGTTTACAAAATTCCGATTCTTGGCGATTTGCCGTTTATCGGCGAACTCTTTAAGAAGACCAGTACGGAGATAAAAAACTCCGAATTGACAGTGCTGCTGTCACCCCATATTTACAAAGATGAGCCGGTCCCCGAAGAGGCGATAAGAAAATATAACGAAATTAAAAATAGACCTGCGCTATCGCTGCCCGATGACAGCGACAAAAAGGGGCTGTTGTGGCGAGATGATGAACAGTAGCATAGGCACGACGGTAGCCACATTTTTGCTAATATTGTCCTGTGTTTAGGTCGATAAAAAGAATCTACGAAGTAGCGCGATGACGAGAAAAACTTAAAGAATTGGCAAAGATTTTTGAAAGCAGATGCGAATGTTTGGATTATTTAAGTCAAAAAAGAAAGCGGAGAGTGCTAAGATATTAGTCGTTGATGATGAGCCTGATTATGTCACGACTATCCAGTGCCGGCTTGAATGGAGTCACTACGAGGTCATTACAGCCACGAATGGACAGGAAGGACTGGAGAAGGTGATTAGTGAAAAGCCGGACCTTGTGCTGCTTGATACTAGTATGCCGGTTATGAACGGCCATGAGGTGCTCGAGCGGCTCAAACAGAATCCGGAGTTAAAAGACATACCCGTCATAATGGTCACCGCTCTCTGTGAGGCGCAGGATGTAGCTAAGGCCTCATCTTACGGCGTTGTGGATTATGTTGCAAAGCCATTTGATTTCACAGAACTGGTGGAAAAGATCGCCAAGGCGTTGGAAAACAGGAAAACTTTTCAAAAGGCTTAAAGCCGAGGCGACCACAAAGTAGTGACAACAGTGGGCACAGCCTGCAGACCAATAAACCGTCGCCGTATCGGCTATCGCTAAACGAAATGCTTTTAAGGGTATATATAATCGAAAAACAGGAATGGGTGTAGGAAATGGATGGCTCAAGACGTAAAATTCTGCTGATTGAGGATGATGTGATCGACCAAAAGGCATTTGAGTGGTTGATCAGGGAGGAAAATCTTCTATATGATTACACAATAGCCGGCTCTGTTTCAGAAGCCCATAGTATATTCGATTCGGAACAGTTTGATGTTATTGTTTCTGACTTCAATCTGGGCGATGGTACTGCATTGGACATCATGAATTCTGCGAAGGATACTCCAACTATAATTGTTACCGGAGCTGGCAATGAGGAAATCGCCGTAAAAGCTATCAAACTCGGCGCTTATGATTATCTGGTAAAGGACATCAATCGGAACTACCTTAAGATACTTCCAATAACAGTTGAAAATGCAATAAAGCGTAAGAGATTAGAAGCGATACTCGGCGAAAAGCAAAAAAACCTCGAGGCTATATTTGATGCCGTACCGGTTGGTATGCTATTGGTTGATGAGAATATGGTAACGAATCGCGTCAACGACGCTATAAGGCAAATGTTTCGCAAAGAATATTCGCAAATTATCAATCGTCCAATTTGTACCGCTTTAGGTTGCATTAATAGCGAATTCAATGGGAAGGATTGTGGCGCAAGTCCCGAAAGGGACATTGCATGCCATACTGCGTATCTGCAAAAGTTAGATAACCCAGACTGTGCAGAATGTGTGCTCCGCGGGAGCATTGTAAGTGCGTTAAGCTCAGGACAATCTATTCAAAAGGTTGAAATACAGCCTACGCTTAGAGTGGGTAATGAACAGATTACGCCTTGGCTCTGCGTGAGTGCCGAACCGGTGATTATCGATGGCTGTAAACATGTAGTAATTGCTATCGATGACATAACCGACCGAAAAAATGCGGAAGAGAAACTCAAAGAGACAATGGAGATAAAATCGCAGTTTATATCAACAGTTTCACATGAGCTGCGAACGCCTTTAGGCTGTATGAAAGAGGCTATTGCCATTGTTTCGGATGAAATAGCAGGACAGGTCAATGACCAGCAAAAGAAGTTCTTAAATATAGCAAAGAGAAACGTGGACAGGCTTGCAGTGCTTGTAAATGATGTTTTAGATTTTCAAAGACTCGAGGCCAATAAGGTCAGATTAAATATTCAAGACAACGATATAACTGAGGTAGTCGGCGAGGCTTATCAGACTATGGCCACTTCCGCAAAACAAAAAGCAATGGATTTTTCCCTTGAGCTTGAGGAAAGATTACCTAAAGCCAGTTTTGATAATGCCAAGATTATTCAGGTTTTGACAAATCTGATTAGCAATGCAATCAAGTTTACGCCGGAAAAAGGTAAGGTTTCTATTAGTGTTAGACAGCAGGATGAAGAATTGGTCATACGTATAAGTGATACAGGTATGGGGATACCTAGGCAAGCCCTTCCAAGGATATTTGACCACTTTTACCGTGTACAACGGCCCGGCAAAGAAATTCAGGGTACAGGTCTTGGGTTGGCTATTGTTAACAAAATTGTAATGATGCACGGCGGTAGAATCGAGGTCGAAAGTGAAGTAGATAAAGGTACAACCGTTATTGTCTTTCTGCCATTAGCCGGCAAAACCGCACCGAAGGTTTTGCCTGAGAAAACTGACGAGGCTCTGGAAGAAACCCTCGTTAGGTAATAAATTCCCACTAATTAATGTTCATTTCTTCCTAAGTGAAGTAACTCTCTATCTTTAAGCGCACATTTTTCAATCTTGGACTCTGCTTAGAAATCCACGCTAAATTTTAAGTTGTTTGGTTATTCTGAAGTGGTAGAACAGGATTTTTTATCGCCAAACAAGATTTTTTTAGCAATACTATTAGCCAAAAGAGCGTCTAATAACATGAATACGGAGATACTTTTTAGCTTTATTTTTGTAACCTTTTATTATATAATCAAATACGCTTTTGAAGTTATTTTACGCAAAATAGGCGCATTGGAGAAAAGTGTTTATGTGTTATGGGTTTCGGCAAATAAATTTGCTATTGTTATTGCTGTACAGCGCTATTGTGCTTGGTATCACCGGTGGATGCAGCAGAGAACACTATAAAGAAGAAGCTGATAAGGAAGTATATGGAATTATCGATAGTAAATGGCAAGATGACTTTGGCCAAAAGACCAATTATAGAATAACTGATGTACCGCCGTCGCCAAACGACATAAAGATTGAAAAAGTAATGCCGAAATCTCGTGTCCTGACTCTTGCACAGGTGGTAGCTTTGGCTACCGCGCAAAACCGAGATTATCAAACGCAAAAAGAATCGCTTTACCTTACGGCACTCGATTTGACGCTAACACGTCATCAGTACGCACGACAATGGTTTGGGACTATTGACGGCACTTACACAGACGACAAGAGTGATGAAGATGATGTAGATCTTCAAATTTCAGGAGGTGTTGACCAAAAGCTGCTGTTGCTTAATGGGATAATAGTTAATGCCGGCATTGCGATTGATTGGGTGAGATTTCTTACCGGCGACCCCAGACATACAATAGGTTCGGTTTTAAGTGGCGATATCACTATTCCTTTGCTGGGAGCAGGCGCAGGCAAGACCGCCCGGGAGACTCTAACTCAGGCTGAGCGGGACGTTTTATATAGAATACGAACATTCAACCGTTATCGTAAGACATTTGTGGTTGACATTATACGTGATTACTACAATGTTCTACAGCAAAGGGAGAGTTTAGAAATTACCAGAGCCAGCTATCAAAGGCAGGTTCAATCAACAAACCAACTGAGAATGGAGGTCGAGGTTGGTCAAAGGTCTCAATCCGATGCAGATGAGGCTGAGCAGAGACTACTTAGTGCCGAAAACAACCTTGTTTCTGCGCAACAACGCTACGAACAAACCCTTGATAGCTTCAAAATAAAGTTATCTTTACCAACCGATGCCGACATAGTGTTAGACCAGGATGAGTTAAGGGCTTTGGAAAGCATCGGCGTGAGACAGCCCGGTTTTACGGCGGATGAAGCGATCGATATGGCATTGGCTCGGCGTTTGGATTTGGCTAATACCAGAGACGAAGTTGATGACGCCCAACGGAAACTTGTTCTGGCTGCTGAAGGCCTGGGGGTAGAGTTGAACTTGATTGGCAGCATAGACGTAGATTCTAATCCGAAGACTGATTTTAGCAGATTGCAATTTCAAAAAGGCGCCTATGAGCTGGGTATTGAAACCGACTTGATGCTCGACCGAAAAGCTGAACGTAATGCTTATCGAGGGGCGTTGATAACATTGCAGCAGCGACAAAGAGGATATGATGAAGAAGCCGAAAGAGTCAAACTGGCTGTACGTCAGGCCTATCGCGACCTGGCAGAGACCGCTGAGAGTCACCGAATTCAAAAAGTCGGCTTGAAACTGGCTGAAAGGCGGGTCGAACAGCAAAGATTACTTTTAGAATACGGCCGAGGGACGGTGCGACTGTTGCTGGAGTCAGAGGACGCCTTAGTACAGGCTCAAAATGCTGTAACACGCGCTTTAGTTGATCACACAATTGCCAAAATGAGCTTTTTTAGAGATGTTGGAATTCTTGGTGTTAGACCGGATGGAATGTGGGAGCATAGAGCAAAATGAATAATAAAGACAAATATAAACCGAAAAACTCGGCAAATCAACGTCAATCCGATATTTCTGCCCGTTCTAAGGCCGGTAAAAAGTGGTGGTGGGTGATACTGCTTTTTATCGTAGTGGCTGTGACAGTAACGGTTTTAGTGGCGGCAACGAGAAAGGCAGATCCAGCATTTGCTACAAGCAGTACTTTCACCGTGCGCAGGGATGATTTAACCGTTACCGTCACCGAAGGTGGCAGTATCAGGGCACATAACTCAATACAATATAAATGTCAGGTCGAAAGAAGGGGCGTAGGAGCTGTATCAATAGTAAGTATCGTACCCGCAGGCACTTATGTAACTCAGGAAGATGTAAATAACGGCATGGTCCTGGTGGAGCTGGATTCTTCGGCTTTGAAGGAACGGTTGGAACAAGAGAAAATGGAGCTTGCCGGTGACCGAGAAAATGCTACCTCTGCAGAAGAGGCGTATCACATTCAGGTTAAACAAAATGAAAGTGATATCGCAGAGGCTCGGCTGAACGTAAGATTTGCCCTGTTGGACCTCCAGAAATATTTGGGTGCGGACCTTGCAGTGAGATTGATTAAGGATGTGAACGAAGCGTCAAGTCTGACAGAATATGTAGCTCCCTTTATTGAAGAGGTAAGAAAAGACCCAAACGTGTTGGAAGGAGCCGCTGCCTGGCAGGAACTAAAGAGGTTGCAGGATGATATTGTTTTGGCTGAGGGTAACTTAAAAACTGCGGAGGATACGCTGGCAGGCACAATAAAGCTTCACGATGCAAATTATGTTTCCGACCTTGAGCTGGAAAGAGACAAGCTGACTAAGAAGAATCGTGAGTTTTCCTTGCAGAGTACCAAGATATCTCTGAATTTGTTTTTAGACTACGATTTTCCAAAAAATACGGAGCGGTACATCAGCGACTACATTGAGGCTGGACGACAATTGGATAGGACATATGCTCAGTGCCGTTCGAGACTAGCGCAGGCCCAGGCGAAACTCAGTAACGCCCAGGAGAGATTTCGGTCGCAACAGACAAGGGTAAGCGAATTAGAAAAGCAAATCGAGTATTGTACTATTAAAGCAAGGGCTCCGGGCCTGGTGATATATGGTACCGGCGGCGAAGAGGACCGATTTAGGGCTATGCGAGGAGGAAGTGCTGGCATCATTGCTGAAGGTGAGTCGGTCTATGAGGGTCAGGCGATTGTATCAATGCCTGATACTGCGTCAATGGTTGCTGAAATCGGTGTCCACGAGACCGAGGTTGATAAGGTCCGCCTCGGTCAGCCTGCGACTATTGTTATGGATGCTTTCCCCGATAGGGTATTACAGGGCGGAGTGCTTGAAGTGGCACCGCTACCAGACCAGCAGCGCGGCTGGTTGAACCCGGACCTTAAGGTTTACGAAACCCTGGTTAGTATAGATGGCACCTATGAGTTCCTTAGAAGTCGAATGTCGTGCAAGGTTACTGTTCTCATCAGGCAGTTGGAGGATGTTATAATTGTACCTATCCAGGTAGTGTCGAATCGCGGCGGCAGAAAAGTCTGTTACGTTATGACTTCGAATGGCCCTCAAGAGCGCGTAGTGCAAACGGGCGTTTTTAACGATACGTTTGTGCAGATTATCGAAGGTTTGGAGGTCAGCGAGGAAGTGATGCTAAATCCACCGCTTTTCAGTGAAGTCTCCGGTGCAGTCGGATTACAGCAGCAACAACCACTACCACAGAGAAAAGCCCAGACAGGTCAAGCTGATACGGAAACTGAAACTCGGCCGGACGGCAAAGCCGCAGAAAGAGCTGAACAGTTCGCCGACAGTACAGACACGCCGGGCGAGAGACCAAGGCAGGGTAGGGAATCGCCAATGGTTGCAGGGCCACCGCAGGGCATGTCCTTTCAACCGACAGACGAAATGATTGATCGCATGTTAGCTGGTCTGAAAAAGATCAACCCGGAAAAGGTCCAAGAGCTGGAGCAGTTGCGCAAGAGCGATCCGGAGAAGTTCAAAACAGAGCTTATGGAGTTTATGAAAAGTATGCGTGGATCGATGATGAAGCAAGGCAGAAATCGTATGGGACAGGGATCAGGCGATGCAGAAGGTGGACAAAACCGTTAATTTCGAGACTAATAGGCCAATTTTGGTGATGGAAAAACTGTGTAAGAATTACCTGCTCGGCTCAGTTGAATTGCGGGTCTTGCGGGAAATTGACTTGACTATCACCAATGGTGAATATATAGCCATTATGGGACCCAGCGGTTCAGGCAAATCCACATTGCTCAATTTAATTGGCTGCCTGGATCGTCCCACCAGCGGAGATTATATACTCGGCGGACAGAGTGTTTCTTTGCTTGATGACGACCAGTTGTCGATGATACGCGGCACACGCATCGGTTTTGTGTTTCAGTCGTTCAATCTGATTGCCCAACTGAATGTCGTAGAAAATATAGAGGTTCCGATGTATTACCAGGGCTTTACCGAGTATGAAAGTGCCGAACGCGCCAGAGAATTAGCCACAATGGTAGGTCTCGGTGACAGACTTAGTCATAGACCGGCAGAACTAAGTGGTGGTCAGCAGCAGCGAGTAGCAATCGCCAGGGCATTAGCAAACGACCCATTGATTATTTTAGCCGACGAGCCGACGGGTAATCTCGACTCAGAAAGCGGTACTGAGATATTAGCTGTTCTTGATAATTTGCATGAGCAAGGTAAGACTCTGATAGCTGTTACCCATGATGAGAGTATCGCTACTGGTGCTGAAAGAGTCATACGTCTCTTAGACGGACGTATAAAGAAGCAGGAATATAATAATCGATAAGCACTTATGTTTTTTTTTCGTTTAAAACGTACAGTTAAGTTGGGGATAAAGAGTCTGTGGATGCATCGTCTGCGTTCCACTTTGACTATGTTGGGTATCATATTCGGCGTCTCTTCAGTTATCGCCATGCTCGCTATAGGTGAGGGTGCCAGTCGTGACGCCCAGGAGAAGATCGCCCAGCTTGGCAGCAACAATATTATAATAAAAACTACTGAGCCGGTTGAAGAGCAATCAGCCGGCGGTCAACGGCAAACCTTGAAAGAATATGGTCTTACCTATGCCGATGCCGAGCGTTTTCGCAGCGGCATACCCGACGTCCAGGTTATTGTCCCAAATCGACGTCTCTCCCAGCAGGCCCAGTATCGCACTCATAGGGTGTCTATAGAAGTAATCGGAACAGTGCCGTGGTATCCCGAGATATCACAGCTCCGGCTGAAATTCGGGCGGTTTCTCAGCAGTACTGATATGCACTACAAACAGGGTGTTTGTATTGTTGATGAAAATTTGGTTAAAGAACTGTTTGGCTTTGACAGTCCCTTAGGCCAGCATGTGAAAGTTGCCAGTGATTACTATCGAGTGATTGGCATTGCTGCTGAGCAGAGCAGTACAACAGCATCAAGTGCTTTCGGGCAAAAGGAGGCCCAAACAGCAAAAAAGAGCGGTGCGAGATTAGGAAGCATTTATATTCCTCTGACCACGGTTAGGGAACGTTTCGGTGAAATGTCGCTGCAGGTCAGCGCAGGCAGCGGAGGAACTTTGGAAAGAGTTGAGCTGCAGGAAGTCATTGTGAAAGTTCGTGACATAGACCAGGTGCTGGGAACAAGACAGAGTGTGCAGACACTACTGAAACGATTCCACAAGAAAAATGATTATGAAATAACTGTTCCTCTGGAGCTAATGAGACAGGCAAAGGAGTTTCAGCGCATTTTTACTATCGTTCTGGGGTCAATAGCGGCGATTTCGCTTTTGGTCGGAGGTATTGGAATTATGAATATTATGCTGGCCACCGTCAGCGAGCGTACGCGGGAGATTGGCATTCGCCGTGCCCTCGGGGCCAAGAAGCGAGACATTGTCTTTCAATTCCTATCAGAGACGCTCATTTTAACGTTGTCCGGTGGCATCCTGGGAATTATTTTAGGCTTATCTGTACCAGTTTTGGTAACGCATTTCAGCCAGATGCGCACGGTGATTACGCCCAGTTCGTTGTTTTTGGCCTTTGGTATTAGTGCTGCGGTGGGGATAACATTTGGCTTGTATCCGGCTTATCGTGCTGCTAATATGGACCCAATTGAGTCGCTGCGGCATGAGTAATAGTATGAAAGCACTAAATCCGAAGTTCTAAATCCTAAACAATTTCAAATTTCAAATTTTCAAAAAAAAATCGTTTTGTTGATTTGAATTTTGGTCATTTGGATCCTTCGGCTTTGCTCCCCTCGGCCTGGCTCGGGACAGGCAGGACAGGTTTGTTTATGATTTAGAGATTAGAATTTAGGATTTAATTTATAGAGTATGTTTGGAAAGAAGATACCTCTTTTTAAGCTGTTCGGCTTTAGTGTCAATGTTGATGTAAGCTGGTTTATTCTTGCGGCACTTATTATCTGGACCTTATCGGATAGTTTTTTTCCGAGCTACTTCGAGGGTTTTTCAAAAGTCGCCTATTTATGGATGGGAATTACCGGGGCATTAGGACTGTTTGCTTCAATTATTTTTCATGAGTTCTGTCACTCGTTGGTTGCAAGGCAGTACGGGCTGCCTATGAAAGGCATCACGCTTTTCATATTTGGCGGGGTAGCTGAGATGGCGGATGAGCCCCCAAGTCCTAAGGTTGAATTTTTAATGGCGCTTGCAGGACCAGTTTCAAGCATACTATTGGCAACAGTGTTGTATCTTATTACTATAGTTGGAAAAGGGCTGGCATGGCCAGCGCCTATTAACAATGTCCTGTATTACCTTGTATTGTTGAACTTTGTCCTGGCTTGCTTTAATTTGCTGCCGGCTTTTCCCCTTGATGGTGGACGTGTCTTGCGGTCGATTCTTTGGGCTATTAAAGGTAATCTGCGATGGGCGACTAAAATCGCTTCACAATTAGGCTCAGGATTTGGCTTGTTTCTGATTATCATGGGTATCTTATGTGTTGTTATGGGATATGGTTTTGTAGTAGGCGTATGGTCGGCTTTGATTGGCATGTTTATCCGAAACGCCTCTGCGATGTCTTATAAACAATTGTTGTTGCGAAGATCGTTAGCCGGCGAAGAGATATGGCGTTTTATGAAAACAGACCTCGTCACTGTATCTCCATTCATTTCCATTGAGGAACTGGTCAGTGATTATTTTTATAGAGTCCATCTCGATATGTTTCCGGTGTGTGATGGTGACATCCTTTTAGGCTGTATTACCCCAGAAGAAGTAAAGCAAGTACCGAGGGAGCAGTGGGATAATCTTACTGTTGGCGACCTGGTTAAGCCGTGTTCGGCTGAGAATACTATCAGCCCACAAGCAAGTGCTGTGAAGGCGCTATCTATAATGAAACGTACCGGCAACAGCCGATTAATGGTAGTTGATGCAGGCCGATTGGTCGGCATTGTCGCTTTGAAAGATATGCTGAAGTTCCTCGACCTTAAAATCGACCTCGAAGGAAAATAATATCAGCAAATGTAAAAAGCTGCTGATCTTATCCAAGAGTAATATCAATTGTATTAAATTACTGCTCTTCCTGCGTTTGGCACAGATGAATGGCAGCCTCAAGCCTGCCCTGAACAAAGTCCAAGGGCGCAGCTTGGGGACAGATTGCCGGCCTTTATGCAAAGTGCAACATTCAATTAAAATTGCTATATTACAATCGAACGATTTTTAGCTATTAGCAGTTTCTGCTAAAAGAAACTGCTAATAGCTTCGGACTTATATTTATATGTTGGTGTAATCCAATTGTACTTAATTTCAGCATTTTTTGAGATTTTAGCAAATTTACCGGCATTTTTAATGGGTTAAGATGGTGATGTCCGATATATCCTTCAGAAAGTTACTGTTTTTCTGGAGGACAATGAAATGTATGGACCTGGAGAATATGTTACTGATATAACCGAAGGAATTACCCGTGTTGAAGACTTGCCCGAGCCAAAAAACAAAAAGCATTCGCGCAATTACAAGAGGCGTAAATGCCCGTTCTGTGGCTACTTGGCGTATCGGGACAACACCTTCACTCGTAAACTACACGACATCGGAGACCTCAAAGCCAATCGTCCCTGTGATCTGTTGGTCACATATTCACAACATCGTTGCAGTAAATGCGGCAGATATTTTAACGCTGATATCAGCGATTTGGCGGACCATCATTGTCAATATACCCGCCGGGTGGTCCAACTTGCGATTCGCCATGTTGTCGAAGACGGCCTGGCCTATCGAGCTGCCTCATGGCATTTATGGCGTGATCACCGGGTGTTT
>Ga0307431_1000646_pt1 | contig 22595 bp, 15 predicted proteins | sample SalMarWE160170MG_FD_202155 | JGI IMG/M metagenome (GOLD analysis project Ga0307431, IMG submission 202155) | Salt marsh sediment microbial communities from the Plum Island Ecosystem LTER, Massachusetts, United States - WE1603-170 | ecosystem: Environmental > Aquatic > Marine > Intertidal zone >...
GTAAATATCGCCGCCACGCCTGATGCTTATTGGTACTTTGTGAACTGGACGGGAGATGTTGGCAACCCTGACTCAGCATCTACAACAGTAACGGTGGATGCGAACAAGACGGTAACGGCGAACTTTGTCCAGGTTAGCTATACCCTTACCATGGAGGTAAGCGGGAATGGCACAACGAGCCCCACGATAGGAGGGCATAGTTATGCCAATGGGACGGTGGTAAATATCGCCGCCACGCCTGATGCTTATTGGTACTTTGTGAACTGGACGGGAGATGTTGCCAACCCTGACTCAGCATCTACAACAGTAACGGTGGATGCGAACAAGACGGTAACGGCGAACTTTGAGGAGCATCTGCCAAAAATCTGCGTCAGCCCCCCTGAACTACCCTCGACAGTTATGCCAAATACAACTGTTACCACCACTTACACTATAACTAACTGCGGTGGTGGCACGCTGAACTGGGACTCCTCAAATGTAACCTATGACCCCAATGGGAACATGAGCTGGCTTAGCCAGAACATCACCAGTGGTACCCTCAATGCCAGTGAGTCTGATACGGTGTTGTTGACTGTTAATACCACGGGTTTAGCGGAAGGAACTTACAATGCCTTTATCACCATAACTGGTAGCACACTTATCCTTCCGATAATCCTGAATGTCACTACCACTATCGACGTTATGAGAGATCTGCCTGGCAATGCGACATGGCCAAACTGCACGTATCCTGGAGACAACTTTACTGTCTACGTGAACTTCACTGCACCGGACGATGACTTCAATGCCATCGGTCTCACCGACTTTGCGCCTGATGGTTGGGAGGTGCAGGTTAATAAGGACTGGTGCTGGAGAAACGGTGTTCCGCGGTCCGCCCTGAAGGTTGATGCTCTCGGGAATAAGGCAGAGATTATGTTGGGTGGGCCTTTTGATGAGGGCGATACATTTTCCCTAATGTACAAGGTGACCGTCCCGACTACTGCCAAGCCAGGACTTAATAACTGGTCCAGCTGTCTGTATCCGGATGCGGGTGCCGATGAGGCCTGGCTGGAATACTATGTTGGCGAGGAGGGACCATATGAAACGTGCATAAGGGACGAATATCAGATGATGATAACAGTCCCCGGCGACCTGGTGGGAGAGACCCGTGAGGTTAATAGCGCCGAGTTACCCGATGTAGACGTGCGGCTGATGCTTGTTGGTCCTGGCTACTTACGGGGTGACATAAGTACCCCGCAATACGTCAATACCGCCGATAAAACTGGGACGTACTGGCTGGTAGGTAACCTGACCAGGTACTATGAGATAAACACTACAAATGGTACGCAGCTGCCTGGAGCCGACTTCACCATAGACCTGACAACTCCAAAACTACTAGCCGCGGGATACATCTTTGACTTCGAAGGTGACTACGGGCTTATCCCCAGAGCATGCACCATGTCCTACGCTCTGAAATGCGTCAACCTATGGAAAGTAGGATCTGCAGCCCATCCAGAATGGGATCTTTCTGAGTGGAAGGCCATGGATGTTTGTAATTCCTGGCTATATCCAAGCTAGGCTTCAGTACGCAGTTAATATCTCGAGCTCCTGTCGGTCGGTTTCCGTTCGTGGTATAATAAGAGTATGAGACTATCTGTAGTGGTGCTTACTGTAGTGGCACTGATGGTTATTGTCGTCATGCCACTGCATATAGCTCTGGCGCAACAGGCCAATCCAACTAGAATTCTGCCCGACAGTGTGCAGAGGGGGGAGACATTCAATGTCACCGTAACCTTCACCTCGCCCGGGAATATGCTCCATTCTATCTACCTCCTCGACGTTGCTCCCGATGGTTGGACGGTGACCGTCGATAAAACGTGGTGCATCCCGAATGCCGATGGAGCTAGCGCTACAGGGAACAAAACGGAGATTACCTGGTGGCCTGGGTACTATGCTAACGGCACTGCGTTCACCGCGGTGTATAAGGTAACTGTGCCTCATGATGCCCAACTGGGAATTCACAGCTTTGCTGGCATGCTCCGATATTATCTTGGTCCTAAGGGACCTTATGGTGAAAACATAACGGGAGATCCCCAGGTGGAGGTTGTGTTGAGGTCGGAGATATCCTTCAGCCCGTCGAATCTGAGTTTCAGTGCTGTTGAAGGCGGCGCAGACCCGGCGAACCAGACACTGGAGATATGGAACTCAGGAGAAGGGATACTCAACTGGACGCTAAGTGACGATGCTGCCTGGCTCAGCGAAATGCCCATGAGTGGCAACTCCACAGGCGAACACGACAATGTGACGGTAGCGGCTGATATAACAGGTATGTCTGCAGGGAACTACACTGCCAACATTACCATAAGCGCCACTGGGGCGAACAACACTCCACAGGTCGTTCCGGTGAGCCTGCATATCAGCCCGGCTACGGGGATATCCTTCAGCCCATCGAATCTGAGTTTCAGTGCTGTTAAAGGCGGCGCAGACCCGGGAAATGAGACGCTTGAGATATGGAACTCGGGTGGAGGGATGCTTAACTGGACGCTAAGCGATGATGCTGCCTGGCTCAGCGAAATCCCGATGAGTGGCAACTCCACAGGCGAACACGACAATGTGACGGTAGCGGCTAATATAACAGGGATGTCTGCCGGGGATCATTTCGCCAACATCACCATAAGTGCCGCCGGGGCGAACAACACTCCACAGGTTGTTCCGGTGAACTTGCATATTAGTGTGCCACCGCGGTGGATATCCTTCAGTCCGGTAAGCCTCACTTTCAGTGCTGTTGCAGGCGGCGTAAATCCGGCAAACCAGACGCTTGAGATATGGAACTTGGGTGGAGGGATGCTCAACTGGACACTGAGCGATGATGCTGTCTGGCTCAGTGAAATCCCGATGAGTGGCAATTCCACAGGTGAACACGACAATGTGACTGTATTGGCCAATATAACAGGTATGTCTCCAGGGGATTATTTCGCCAACATCACCATAACGGCCCCCGAGGCGAACAATACTCCACAGATGGTTCCGGTGAGCTTGCATATTAGCGTGCCGCCCCCGGGGATATCCTTCAGCCCGTTGAACCTCAAATTCAGCGCTGTTAAAGGTGGTGCAAACCCGGCAAATAAGACACTCGAGATATGGAACTTGGGTGGAGGGATGCTTGACTGGTCGCTAAGCGATGATGCTGTCTGGCTCAGTGAAATCCCGATGAGTGGCAATTCCACAGGTGAACACGACAATGTGACTGTATCGGCCAATATAACAGGTATGTCTGCAGGGGACTATTCGGCCAACATCACCATAAACGCTCCCGGGGCGAACAACACTCCACAGGCAGTGCCAGTTGGTTTGCATATCAGGTCACCTGGCGGGGGTGGCAGTAGTGGCGGAGGAGGTGGAGGCGGGGGCAGCCCCTATCTCGAGATAGACATGTTGGGGAATATAACCAAGGTGAAAATCTCATATGCTACCAGCAGAACTCTCGAATCAGTGGTGGTATCTGACTTTAATAACACCAATTTCGTGGAGATTGACCGTCACACCAGGGTGATTTGTGATGACGCTAACAAACCGCCAAAGGTACTGGTGATGAGTGTGGCAAACCAATCACCGCCGGTGCCGGACGGTTCAGTAGTAATTGGCTCAGTCTATAACTTCACAGGTAGCTATAGCTCCAGGGCTTGTGGCTATCAAGGCACACCACATTGTTGTTCAGGCGTTAGCTTCGACCAGAATATCACAATAGTGTTGAGCTATGACCCCAATGAGCTGCCGGAATCCACCGCTTCGGTGGCTGTTGCCTACTATGATACCGAACAGGGCAGTTGGGTTGGTTTGCCAACCATTACAGGTCGTGTAGCTGAGATTGGTAAGGCAACCGGTCTGATAAACCACTGCAGCGCAGTCGCCATAATAGCAGAACTTGCTCCTACTCCCCCACCAGCCAGTTTTGTGGCAAGCGATTTAAACATTGAGCTGAGCCCACAGATAAGGAAAAACATCTTAGTGGCAGTGACAGGAGAGGATGTTACCATCACTGCCAATGTAGCCAATAACGGTGGGCAAGAAGGCACTTATATTGCTGAGCTGAAGTTAAATGGAGAAACAGTAGATGCCAAAGAAGTGGCACTGGCTGCAGGACAGAGCCGGCAGGTAACCTTCACTTTGTCCGGAATGGATTATGGGCAATATGAGGTAGAAGTCGCCGGGTTGAGCGGAGCGTTCACAGTGTCACGCAGCATCGATGGGTGGTCTATCTTTGACATAATAGCCGGCGTTGGCTTGATTACCTGGGGAGCGATTTGGGGCATAAGGAGGTGGAGGAGAAAACCGGCACAGCCAGCACAGCCGACACATAGTGAATAACCAGGCTCCTGACCTGGTTATTGCTCTACAGCGTCATCATCGCTCAGCCAATACTGGTGGACGATAGTAATCGGTACGATCGTCGCCGGTATTTTGGTTTGCTTCCTGTGGGGGAAGGAGAGCGAAAACAATAGATTGTCTGGCAGCATCTCCCCCTGTTTTAAATGGGGCAGATAGTTGCGGTTATCCTGAGCATGACCTTGTATAATATGCTTACCTTTGTTTGCGATGGCAAGTATGGTATAACAAACATTTTCTCCAGGCTGGGTATTTACTTTTGTACTGGAGTTTCATTATTATGATACAATGAGCCAGAAATGGGGAATGCTATTTTGTGTGGTGAGAGGGCTTGAGATTGCCACGCCTTCGGCTCGCAATGACAGAGAAAAAGATCGCAATGACGCGCCTTATGTCATTGCGAGGCACAAAGTGCCAAAGCAATCTCACGCTATAATGGTGCAATGACAGAGAAAAAACCTTGCAATGACAGAGAAGAAAGGCGCAATGACGAATAAAAAGGTCGCAATGACAAACAAGGGGGGTTGTTAAATGAAGTTACTGCCACGGTTAATCATTGCTTTGCTCATCTGTCTTATAGCAATCCCGGTTCTTGCTATTCCTGAGCAAGTTCAGGCTGCTCCCAGCATCACGCTTTACCCTGAATCAGGTAATGTGGGACGCGATGTGACTATCCATGGATATGACTTCGGTTCCGTTGACGTGGATATCTATTATTGTGTTGAGGGCTCTGACTGCTTTGACGGCGAGCTGATAGAGGAAGATTTCGATGTTGATGACAATTTTACATATCACTTTGATATTCCTGAGAGCTGCAGCGGCGACCATTATGTTTGTGTTTGCTATACCAGCACAGCCTGCGCAAAAGAGCATTTCACCGTGGAGCCAAAGATTGAACTGGAGGATGAGGATGGGTTTGTGGGAGACGAGGTTGAGGTAACCGGCACCGGGTTTGCCGAGGACGAGGAGAGCATTAAGATAAGGTATGATGACGATGTGGTGGAGCAGATTGAGGGAGCGGAAACTGACGAGTATGGCAGCTGGACAGCGACTTTTGTCATTCCTGAATCTATCAAAGGAAAGCATGATATAGATGCTAAAGGTGACGATACCGTTTATGCAGACGTCGATGAGGTCGAATTCACCGTAAAGCCGAGCATAAGCTTGAATCCGAAATCAGGCTCCGTGGGCGACATCGTCACGGTAAGCGCCACGGGATTTGAAAAGGAAGAGGCGAGTATCAAGATAAAGTATGATGATGAAGTGGTGCCGCAGATTGAGGAGGCGGAAACCGATAAGCTTGGCAGCTGGAGCGCTACTTTTGAGGTACCGCCCAGTGTTGAAGGAAAATACGAGGTAGATGCCTCAGGTAAATATACCAAGTATACCGAAGTTGAAAATGTTAAGTTCACAGTAGCTCCAGGGATGACATTGGCGCCGGCAACGAGTTCCACCTCTCCAGGCTATGTGGGCCTGACTATAACTGTGACCGGCGGTGGCTTTGAGCCTGGTGTCTCGATAACGATTACTTATATTAAGGGAGATCAGACAGCTAGCGCTGTTACCACCAGTGATGGCAATTTCCCCTCTACCGGTAGTGTTACGTTTAACGCTAAAGGAATGCACGGTGCACAGGAGGTAGTTGTGGAGGGCATGCCAGAAGTCAATGCTATCTTCTTTATGGAGGAGAACCCGCCACCGGCTCCAGAGCCTCTCTTGCCAGCAAATGGCACTGGAGTTGGCTTTGTGGGCAAGGTAGCTCCCACATTTGAATGGTCCAATGTAACTGACGCGAGTGGCATCGCCAGCTACGAGTTGCAGATATCCACCGATAGCATAAATTTCACTGCTCCTGTAGTTTCTCTCTCCATCCCCAGCGAAAACGTTACCGCTCTCGATGACACTATCGCTTATGCTTTACCTAAAGAGCATGCCTTGTCCGGCGGCACCTACTATTGGAAAGTCAGGGCTGTAGACGCCGCAGCGAATGAGGGACACTGGACCATTATCCAGTCTTTTCATACCGGGCGGTTGCCATTATGGGGACTTATCGCTATTATAAGCTTAGCAGCGGTGGGTGTTGGTGTCCTGGTCTGGTTTTTTGTGATAAGGCCACGACGTTATTATTACGACTAATGCTATTAGGAGGTAACAGATGAAGCTAACAGTTATCGGATTGGGGCAATGCGGTTGTCGGATTGCCGACCAGTTTGCCAGGTTAAATCTTAAGGCGCGGACGGAGCGCAAGGCAGTCATTGCTCCGCATGTCCTGGCGGTGAATACTGACCAGGCTGACCTTACCGGATTGCAGTATGTTAAGAACGATTACATGCATCGCATACTTATTGGCTTGCGTCAGACACTGGGACATGGTGTTGGCAAGATAAATGAGCTTGGCGCCAAGCTGGCTAAGGAGGATGGCGATAAGGTGATGGATGCGATAAGGGCGGAGCCAAGGTTTTATGAAACCCATGGCTTTATGATTGTCGCTGGCGCTGCCGGTGGCACTGGCTCGGGAGGGATACCGGTGATCGCCAGGATGATTAAAGAGCGATATCTCAGCAAGCCCCTTTTTGCCCTTATTGTCCTTCCTTTTGAGCATGAGCAGTCAACTGAAGATCGAAGTGTTTACAATACTGCCACCTGCCTTAAATCAGTCTACGATGTAGTGGATGCTGTTTTCCTGGCGGATAACCAGAGATATGTCAGAAAGGACATGAGTCTGATAAATAATATGGAAAAGATAAACCGGCAAATCGCTGAGCCTTTTTACGATTTGTTATGTGCTGGCGAGGTAACTAAGGGTAAGTTCGTGGGTTCAAGGACAGTGGATGCTGGTGATGTGATTGCCTCTATTGAAGGGTGGACCACTGTTGGTATCGGGAGGACTGTGCTCCCCAGTTTTCGCTTCCCCTGGGAGATAAATAAGAAAAAGTTCCGTGATAAAGCTTTGGAGAGCTTCAGGGGAACGCAGGCTATGGATGCTACCTTGAGTGAACTTTCCATCGACTGCAACCCCAGGGATGCCGGCAAAGCGCTGTACATCATCGCCGGGCCGGGCAGAGAGATGAACATGGATATGGTGAAAAACGTTAGTGGCTATATTAAAGAGCTTTCCCCGAATGCCATGATAAGGGGAGGCGATTTCCCTGCCGAAAAGCATTTCATTGATGTTGCCGTGATATTCTCGCAGCTATCCTTTGTGCCCAGGGTGAGGGATTTTTATGAGCAAGCTACGGCTTACGCTGCGCAATATGAAGGGCAGTTAACGGAAACTAAGAAGAGAATAGATGAGTTAAGCGTTTTGAGCAAGGATTTACCCAACCTGTTGAATGAGTAGTCAACAGCCAGCGGTCAGTAATCAGCAGTTAGCCAATGGCTGAAGGCTGATAGCTGCTAAATTCAGTTTTGAATTTAGCTATCAGGATTTGTTTAGGGTTTAGTGCTTAGTATTTACGATTTCAAGCTTGGGTTCTTACATTTTAATTTGTCATTTTGACTTTTTATGTTTGATTTTTAATATTGTTTGGGATTCAGAGCTTAGAATTTAGAAATTTTTGGTTAACTATAATCTCTGGTTGAGCCTTTAGCGTGGCGAACTGTGGATTCTTTAGCAGCGACTGTTAGCAGGGCAAGGCTCATTAGAAAATCATCATGTCCCTCCCAGGGCGGAACATAGAAATTTACCGTCTGATTGGGTCGATATTGCGCCTTTGCTTTTTCCAGTTGAAACATCGTCTCCCGATACTCCCTGGAACCGTCCTGCTGGTATAGCTTTAGCCGGTTTGAATTTATGTAGGATAATAGCTCGAATCCCAGTGCGGACTTGCTCCTCTGGGTGAACGTGAATGGAATCACCTTGCTACCCAGCTCCTTCTTCAGGAAACTGGCTACAGGCTGACCAAGCCCGGTAGCATCGACGGCAATGCGATGGCAATTCCATATGTTCTTTACAATTTCCACCATTTGTGGATATAGCTGGCTATGGGTTATCCCTGTCCATTGATACTGCTCCACTATCTTCAATACTGGCAATCTGTTGGGCATATCTACCTCAGCGATGGTGATAACGGTGGAATCCTGGCTCCTTTCCCTGTCATTGCGAACCCTTCGCTCCTTGTCATTCTGAGGGGTAAGCCGAAGCCCTGAGCGTAGCGAAGGGGAAGCGACCGAAGAATCTTGCTCAGGACGGGCTCCGCGAAGCAACGACATTTCCTGCGTGGCTTCTCCAGCCAGGTCGACGCCAGCGATATACAGAGTTCCTGCTTTATGGGGCGACTGTAGCCTTTGATGACTCCCTATCATCTGAGCTATTTGCTGCCGGGATAGAAACCTTCCGCCGCCTTTGATGGGCAACAAGGCATATTGAGTCCTGAATAGCGGGTGGTCTTCGCCAAGCCTCTCCCTCTCCTGAATAACATATCTGCCATAATCCCGGTTGTATCTGGTTATTTCCTGCCAGTCATACCTGAAGTGCCGTTTTATCCCGTCTATTCTTTCCAGCTCCAGGTTGTTCTGCTTTATCTCCTCCAGCAAGGTGTCATCATCCCAGGTTGTGCCGTAATGGATGCAGGTGACATTGGTGGCTGAACCCATAGGGCGGAACTCCTTGTTGTATTTTTCTTTTGCGACATCCTGGGATTCGTCAATTTCTAACAGGATATCAGCGGTGTGTCCTACCACTGAAGATGATTCCTCCGCCGATAAGAATATCGCCTTGGCTTCACCTAGCTGAATGATGTATCCCATTTGTGAGTGGTACAATCCATTGAAGCCAAAGTCATCAAGTCTGTCCTTTAATCTGGCCATGGAGATTATTGTCTGTGGCTTGAAGGTGGGGGAGCATTTAATCAAGTTTCCGCCTCGAGCCATGTAAAGAGTGAGCAAAAGCAATTCCAGATGGGCTGATAGTTCGTTTTTCCCTCCCTGACGGGCAATCTCCACTGAAAAGGTCAAGCCTCTGTGGCTCTGGATGGAGTTGAGCACTGCTTTAGCTACTTCTTGCTGGTAGGGTCTTAGTTTCATAGCGGCAATTCCTGAAAGGGCAAAGATCAAAAAGCAAAATGCAAAATGACACAGAAAAATTAAAAAATAAAGTATCTTTGCATTTTGAATTGTAATTTTAATTTTTTATCTTTCATTTTTGATATTGTTTAGGATTTTAGTCCGACATTTATCCCCAGGGGTAAAGCAACCTCGGTGAGCACCTTGGCAATGGCTTCCTTAAGCGAGTTCTTTTGCTCCTTGCTGGTCTGGTATCTGACCTTGACCAATCTGGCAATGGTATTGGCTGCCTTGAGATGGAGGTCGATTCTCTGTGGCTGATCCTTCGCTAATTCCTTGAGCTTAAGCCTGAGTAAAGCGATCTCATCGTCAACGCCTTGTATCTGGTAGGCTTCGTCAAGTTCTAGCTTCTCTGCTTCCTGTAATGCTTTGGAGTAAAACCCACGGTGGTCACCCTTGCAGGCGTCTTTTCCTGTTCTTTGTGGCATGACAGTTTCGTAATTTTCTGAGGTTTGCTGAATCCTTGGTTTTCTCCTGTGTTGCCTTTATCAAGCCATAGACAAGGACGTGAGCAGCCAGATTGTAATCCTGTTTGTCTAACGCTATTCTTAGTAGCTTCACTGGCGGCTATTTTAGCACCTGTGTTCTAGGAAAGCAACAGGATTTTGGCGGCTTTTATTACGCTAGCCTGTCCTGCCGAATTCCCTTTCCAATTGATATGAGGTTAGCTGAATCATGGTTGGTCTGCCATGAGGGCACGTGCGTGGTTGATTTGCTTGCTCCAGCTGTCTTATCAATTCCCGCATTTCATCATTGCTTAGCTGCTGTCCGGCTCTGATAGCGCTATGGCAAGCGAGTGATTGGGCTATTTTCTCCTCCCATGAGGTTACTTCTTCTTTGCTGTCAAGATTGCTGAATAGTGTGCTCATTACCTCGTCGAGGTTTGCTCCGGTGGCTAATGCCGGTATGGTTCGTATTAAATAGCTCCTGTCACCGAATGGCTCAATGTCAAAGCCAAATTGAGCCAGCATATCTTTATTGGTTTTCAGGATTTCTTCCTCTCTGGGATCAACGTCCATGGTTATTGGCTCAAGCAAGCCTTGAACCTCGACTTCCTGTGTCGCCCATTGTGCCAATATTCTTTCATAAAGTATCCGCTCATGTGCTGCATGCTGGTCAATAAGGTAAAGCCCTTCAGGACCTTCAGCAACGATATACATGTTGCTTAGTTGTCCGATGACATGCAGGATAGGCAGGCTGAGAGTGGGTAACGGGGTAGCGAGAGTTGGCTCTTTATCGCTCACCATTGACAGGCTTCGTTGCTGGTAGGGTCCGGTCATCGCAGGCATGGCTAGCGGTTTTGCCATTGATGCTTTGTTCAGCGCTTCCCCTACCGCCTTTCCCACAGTAGTGAAGATAACTTGTTCATGGTGGAACTTCACCTGGGCTTTGGTGGGGTGGACGTTGACGTCGATCTCCCTGCCGGGCAATGATAGATTGAGTATTACTAAGGGATGCCTGCCTTCCATCAGTAAGCCATGGTAGGCTTGCTCGGCTGCCTTGGTTAATAATGGACTGCGTATCCAGCGGCGGTTTACGAAGAAGCTGACATAGCTACGATTGGTTCGGTTCAATGACGGCGAACTAACCAGTCCGTTAACTCTGGCAAAAGCGTTCTCCGCCTCCACCTGTAACATCCTCTGAGCTACCTCTAAGCTATATATTTGGCTGACCACGTTCCGTAAATTTCCATCGCCCTGGGTGAATAAGTTATTTCGTTTGTCGGTAACCAGGCTGAACCTGACTTCAGGGAAGGCGAGGGCATATTCGTTCAGTAAATAGGAGATGTGGCTATTTTCCGTAGCTGCTGATTTGAGGAACTTGAGGCGTGCTGGGAGATAATGAAACAGTCGGCGTATCACTATAGTTGTTCCTTGCTGTCTGGCGCGACTTTCCCTGGCAACTATGTCTCCCTTTCTCAAACATATGTAGCTACCGATTGCCTCTGAAGGTGCTCTGGTGAGGATTTCCACTTCAGCTACAGCAGCTATGCTGGGTAACGCTTCACCGCGAAAGCCAAGGCTGGAGATATCTTCCAGGTCAACCAGGTCAGCGATCTTGCTGGTAGCGTATCTATGAAAGGCGAGCTCTACCTCCGAGGCGGGAATGCCAGTTCCGTTATCGGTTACCTTGATTAACTCTATTCCACCGCCGTGCGCTTCAACATTAATCTCACTGGCTTGAGCATCCAGCGAGTTCTCCACCAGTTCCTTGACTACCGAAGCCGGTCTCTCAATTACTTCACCAGCAGCTATCTTTGAAACGACCTGGGGAGTCAGAACTTTGATCGGCATTATCTAAACTTTACACGTTTTCGTGTATTCTGTCAATAGTCTGGCTCGATTTTTCTTAAAGGAGCGAGGCTGAACAAAAGCTTCTTGACTCCCACTCGTTGAAAGGATACGGTTATTTCCTGGTCGCCTCTAATTGGGAAGCAATCTACCACGATTCCACTGCCAAACTTATCGTGATAAACCTGGTCACCGACGATTAACTCCGTTGGTTTTTCTCGGCTAAGCGGGGGTGGGGCGGTTTCCCTCTCCCACAATCCTTTGGTGGTCATCAGTTGCGGTGGGATGTCCTCCAGGAAGCGTGAAGGCGGGTTTACCAGACCACTACCAAACAGGCTGCGACGATAGCTGCGAAGAAGATAAACGTGCTTCTTAGCTCTGGTTATCCCAACATAACATAGACGACGCTCCTCCTCCATCTCCTCAGGGTCATCAAAGGATTTTCGGTGGGGTAAGACGCCTTCCTCCATTCCAGTGATGAACACCACCGGAAATTCCAGCCCCTTGGCCTGGTGCAGGGTGATTAATGTCACCGCATCAATGGTTCCATCCAGTTCATCTGTATCTGACACCAGGCTCACTTTCTCCAGGAAGGCATCCAGAGCCTCCTCAGGGGAGGGTCCGTCATAGTCTGAGGCAACGTTCCTCAACTCCATGATATTCTCCCACCGTTCCTCTCCATGTTCCTTATTCAGGATGTGTTCCCGGTATCCGGTGCTCTCCAATATCTCATCCAATAGTTCACCGGGATTTAGTTCGCGACTTTTGGTGATAAGCTCGTCGATAACGGTCGAGAGTCTGGTAACTGCGGGAAGGATACGTGGTGGAAAAACTTTCTCATCTACCATGTGTTTTAGGGCATGGTAGAGGGAGATGTCATCACTTTTTGCCTTGGCCTGGAGGTGCGCGACCGTGACTTGCCCGATGCCTCGCCCGGGAACATTTATGATACGGAGCAGCCTTAAATTGTCATTGGGATTACGGATAACCCTGAGGTAAGCTAAGGCATCCCTGATTTCCTGCCGTTGATAGAAGCGTGTGCCCCCGATGAGTCTATAGGGCACCCCGTAGCGAATGAAACTTTCCTCGAGCGCTCTTGACTGGGCATTAACTCGATACATCACGGCAAAGTCCTTGAGCGATAGCCTTTCTTGCGTAACCAGTCTTTCTATCTCACTGACCACAAATTGGGATTCCTCGTCCTCGGTATAACTTTCCACGATGTTTACCAGGCTGCCCGCTTCATTTTCCGTCCATAATTCTTTGGCTTTTCGCTTTACGTTCTGCGAGATGATGTCTGAAGCCACCTGGAGAATATTCTTGGTGGAGCGGTAGTTTTGCTCCAGAATCACCACTTTGGCGTTGGGGTAATCTTTTTCGAAACTTAAGATATTGCGCAGGTCAGCAAATCTCCAGGAGTAAATGGACTGGTCCGGGTCACCAACCACGCAGATGTTTTTGTATTTTCCTGCCAGCTGTCTTATCAGGGCGTACTGTGCCAGATTGGTATCCTGAAATTCATCCACCAGAATGTGAACATAGCGGGATTGGTATCTGGTTAAGATAGCGGGCTGGTTTTCAAATAGCTGTGCTGTCTTCATCAGCAGGTCATCGAAATCCAGTGCCTCGCTTTTGCTCAATAAGCCTTGATACTGCTCATAAACTCTCTGAACTATTTCTTCAAAGTAGCTCTGCACTCGCTCCGAGTATTGTTGCGGGTTGAGAAGCCGGCTCTTGGCGGAGCTAATCACCGATTGTATCGCATGGGGGGAATATTGCTTGGGGTCGAGATCTATGTCCTGAAGGCTCTGCTTTATGGCATTCAATTGGTCCTCAGCATCGTAGATGACGAATCTTGGATTAAGCCCGATAGCCCCGGCTTCTCGACGCAAAATTCGAGCGCAGATGGCATGAAAGGTTCCCAGTGTCAATGCCTCACTTGTCTGTCCTAATAGTTGCTCCAATCTCTCTTCCATTTCGCGAGCGGCTTTATTTGTGAATGTGACCGCCATGATGTTGTGAGGTTTCACTCCACAAACTTTGATCAGGTAAGCCACTCTATGCGTGATTACCCTGGTCTTGCCGCTGCCCGGACCGGCTAAAATGAGTATCGGCCCTTCAACAGTTTCCGCGGCTTCTCTTTGGGCGGGATTGAGCGTAGCTAGAATGTCCATGTGGGTGGATAAACATTATACCTCAGCGGGGTCAGGTTTCCAAAGAAAATTGATATAATATATCCTTTGTGTAACCTTTATTTCATATAAGGAGGTGCGATGACTCAGTTTACCCATTTATTTAAACCCATCAAGGTAGGCAATGTAGAGCTCAAAAACAGGATGGTGATGCTTGCCATAGGAACAGGCTATCCCGAGCCTGATGGCATGGTTGGCGACCGCTTTATCAACTTTTGCGTTGAACGGGCGAGAGGAGGTGTGGGGCTCATCATTACCCCGTTTGCTCCCTTTGACATGGCGATTCCTGTCATTCCGGGACTATATGATGACCGCTTCATCCCTGGTGCCCGCCGGTTGACTGACGCCGTTCACGCCTACGGGACAAAGATAGCCCCTCAATTTCTGGGACAGTATTTCTGGGTGAATAAAGAAAATGGCTCGTTTGAGTTTATCGCTCCTTCAGCGGTGTTCAATAAGATGATTGGTACCACCCCTAAGGCTCTTACTTTGGAGGAGATTCATCTGCTTGTCGACGAATATGGAGAAGCGGGGCGAAGGACACGAGAAGCGGGATTTGATGCCATTGAGCTGCCCATGGGAATAGGATACCTGTTGAATCGCTTTATCTCTCCCTGCACCAATAAGAGGACCGATGAATATGGCGGCAGTCTGGAGAACAGGATGAGATTTCCCCTGGAAATCATTGACCGCATACATAAACGTGCTGGCGAGGACTATCCCATTATCTGCCGTGTTTCCGCCGAGGAATATATGGAAGGGGGACATACCCTTGAGGACTCCAAAAAGGTGGTCTCCATCCTTGAGTCAGCAGGCGTCCAGGCTATCGATGTGGAGGCGGGGTGGCATGAATGCCCTGTTCCTCTTGTCGTGATGTCTGTGCCCCGTGGTGCCTTTGTCTATCTTGCCGAGGAGATTAAGAAGGTGGTCAATGTTCCCGTGGTAGCTGCTTATCGCATCAACACCCCTGAGCTGGCAGAGCAGATTTTAACAGATGGTAAGGCTGACCTTATTGGTCTTGGGCGTGCATTGCTTGCTGACCCTGAATTTCCCAACAAGGCGAAGGAAGGAAGGAGCGATGAAATTCGCTCTTGCATTGCCTGTTCCAATTGTCTGGATAACCTTCTCACGGGGTACAAAAGTGGAATGGCGTTGCCGGCATTTTGTTCCATAAATCCCAGAATGGGGAAAGAAGCGGAATACACCATAGAGCCTGCCAGGGTTGCTAAAAGGGTGCTCATCGTTGGTGGTGGGCCTGGCGGTATGGAAGCAGCTCGAGTGGCAGCGCTGCGAGGGCATCAGGTTAGCCTTTGTGAAAAAGGTGAGGAACTGGGTGGTCAGCTCAGGGTTGCTTGCTTGCCTCCTTACAAGGATGAGCTTGGCTCCTTGATAAAAAATATGGCTACCCAGCTGAGAAAGGCTGGGGCAGAAGTCAGGCTCAACACTGAAGTTACTTCGGAGGTGGTCGAGAAGGAGAACCCCGATGTGTTAATTCTGGCTGTCGGAGCTACACCGCTCATCCCCGATATACCTGGCGTGGAGCAAGACAATGTGGTTACCGCTGTTGATGTGCTTACCCGGCGCGAGGATGTTGGTGAAACAGCAATCGTCGTTGGCGGAGGGATGGTCGGCTGCGAAACGGCAGAGTTTTTAGCCAGCCTGGGCAAGAGAGTGACCATCGTGGAGATGCTTCCCAAAATCGGTAGCGATTATGGAGCAACTTATCGACATGTTGTGCTCAGGAGACTGAGGGAGACCGGCATCAAGATGGAGACCAATGTCATGGTGGAAGAGATAACGGATAGAGGGGTAAAGGCCAAGCGAGATGGTGCCGCCAAGTTCTTCCCCGGGGATACTGTGGTGCTCGCCGTAGGGTTCAAGTCCAACAAAGGGCTTGATGAGAAATTAAGAGGCAAGGTTCCTGCTCCGTATTCCATCGGAGATTGCGTTGAACCCCGCAGGATTAAGGAGGCTATCGAGGAAGGGTTCGTCCTTGCCAAGGAGATTTAGCCGTCGCTGTGCTCTCTACTTGGTCTAGATTGCGGAGCTTGTTCCGAGTAAAACGAGGAATCCCGCTCCTCGCAATGATAAAGGAAGGTACGCCCGGTGATGACAGGAACGGAGGTGAAGTGTCATTAGTCATGTGAACGAGTACATAATCTTTACCTCAAAAGCCTTTCCTGATATACTATTGACAGTATGACAAGATATAAGCTACCAATTGAAATCCAGCTCCTTGAAGAAGGTTACTATCTTGCCACCAGCCCTGCTCTCCCCGGTTTTCTAGTTCAAGCCGAAACAGTGGAAGAGGTGCTGCGCCTGGCGCCTGGTGCTGCTCAGAGCTTGATTGAGGCAATGCGGGAGAAAGGGGTGCCTCTTCCCCAGGCACTGCAATCTATTGACCCACCTTTTCATGTTGAACTCCTCGTGCCGGTATGACCTACCGCGTGTTGACCAGGAAACTCCGCAAGCTGAACTGTGAGTTTCTCCGACAAGGTCCCGGTTCCCATGAAATTTGGTGGAACTCCATGAACAAACGCTTCACTACCATTCCCAAGAGCAGAGGTGACATTCCTAAAGGCACCCTGGCAGCTATTCTGCGCGACCTCAGCTTCACTATGGAAGACCTTGCCAGCAAGTAGCCTGTAGGTTTCAACTCCTGAGAACAACCCCCTGTCATTGCGAGCCCTGTTAGATGTTTACTATCAAACAGGGCGAGCCGAAGGCGTGGCAATGTCTATCGTATTACATCAACCATCATATAATCTTTCAGCGCTCCAGGCACCATGATGGTGCCATCAGCCTGCTGGTAGTTTTCCAGAACTGCGATGAAAAGGCGTGGCAAAGCCAACCCTGAGCCGTTCAGGGTGTGAACGAACTGAGGTTTGCCGCCACTTTCAGGCCGGTAACGAATATTTGTCCTCCGCGCCTGAAAATCGGAGCAATTACTGCACGAGCTGACTTCAAGCCATTCGTCGCACCCCGGAGCCCACATCTCGATGTCATATGTCTTGCAGGCGGCAAAGCCGAGTTCACCGCTGCAAAGTTCTCTAACCCGGTAAGGTATCTCTAGCTCTTGACCTACAGCTTCGGCATCGTTTACAAGTTTCTCCAATTCCTCATCGGATTTCTCAGGCTCGGTGAGCTTGTAAAGTTCCACTTTATCAAATTGATGTCCTCTCTTAATTCCCCTGGTATCCTTGCCTGCCGACATCTTCTCCCTGCGAAAGCAGGCGGAATAGGCGACATAATGGAGGGGCAACATTACGGCGTCCAGTATCTCATCGCGGTGCAGATTGGTTAATGGCACCTCAGCGGTGGGTATGAACCAGAAGTCGTCCTGTTCATCGTGGTACAGGTTATCGCTGAATTTGGGCAGGTTTCCCGAGCCCACCATGCATTCCCGCTTGACCATGAATGGAGGGTAGATCTCTTTGTACCCATGCTTGTTTATGTGTAAATCGAGCATGAAAGAGATAAGCGCTCGCTGGAGCTTTGCCCCCAGTCCTTTAAGAACATAGAACCGTGTCCCCGATAGCTTGACCCCCGTGGGTATATCCAGTATCCCCAGCTTTTCTCCCAGTTCCCAGTGGGGTAATGGCTTAAATGAGAAGCTCTTCGGCTCTCCCCAGCTGCGTACGGTGATATTGGATACCTCATCTTTCCCCAAAGGCACACTGGGGTGAGGTATATTGGGCAGCTCCAGTAATAATGCCTCAAGCTTTATCTTGGTCTGGTTGACCTCTTGTTGTAACGAGGAGATTTCGTCACCTATTTGCCGCATTTGAGCAATGAGCTGTTGCTTATCTCCGCCGCCCTTGCCTATTTGTTTGCTCATCTGGTTGTGTTTTGCTCTTAGCTCCTCGAGGTGCTGCAGCAAGTTGCGATGCTGCTTATCCAGTTTCACCAGGGCATCGAGGTCAAAGGCAATGCCCCTCTGCTCCAGAGCCTTTTGCACAAGCTCAGGACTTTCCCGAATAACTTTCATATCAATCATTTTGTTTTGTCTTCAATTGCGGGAACAGAATAACCTCTCTTATCGAGCTTTGCCCGGTGAGCAGCATTACCAGGCGGTCGATACCTATCCCGAGCCCGCCGGTTGGTGGCATTCCATACTCCAGTGCCTCCAGAAAATCCTCATCAGCAATCTCGACTTCCTCATCCCCAACCTTTTCTCGCATCTGCTGCTTAAACCGTTCCCTCTGGTCTATCGGGTCGTTCAATTCAGTGAAGGCGTTGGCAATCTCAATCCCGTTGATAAATCCCTCAAACCTTTCCACCAGACGCTCATTCCCTCGCTTTCTTTTCGCCAGTGGCGACATCTCTGCCGGGTAATCGATAAGGAAAGTTGGCTGGATGAGGTTTGGCTCAACAAAGGTAGAGATGAGTTCATCAACAAGCTTTCCTCTCCCTTTATTCGGGTCAACCTCCATCCCCTTCTCCTCCATCTTTGACCGTAATGAAGTAGCGTCGGGATAATCCTCAAAGTCTATCTCACAGTAATTATTAATGGCATCACGCAGGTAAACTCTTTGCCATGGGGGAGCAAGGTTGATTGTGTTTCCATTAACCATGATTCTGGTATCGCCAAGAACCTCTCGGGCAACATAGCTAGCCATCTCTTCCACCAGGCTCATCATATCGTTGTAGTCGCTGTAGGCCTGGTAGCACTCAAGGAGGGTGAATTCGGGATTATGCTTCACCGAGATGCCTTCATTGCGGAAGGCACGTCCTATCTCGTACACCTTATCAAATCCACCCACTATCAACCTCTTGAGGTGCAGTTCCAGTGCGATGCGGAGATAAAAGTCGTTGTCAAGTGCCTGATAATGTGTTGTGAAAGGAGTTGCCGCAGCTCCTCCTGCCTCAGGTTGAAGCACCGGCGTTTCCACCTCTACAAATCCACGACTATCCAGGAAATTTCTTATCGCGGTGATAATTTTGCTGCGTGATATAAACATGTTCCGTGTCTCTTCGTTGGAAATGAGGTCGAGATGACGCTGCCTGTAACGCTTCTCCACATCGACCAGCCCATGCCATTTCTCAGGCAGCGGGCGGAGGGATTTGCATAGCATGGTAAACTGCGATACCTCAAGGGTGATTTCCCCTGCCTTTGTCCTGAAAAGCTTTCCTTCAGCTCCAACGATATCGCCGATGTCAATTTCATCGAGAAGTCTAAAATTCTGTTCACCAAGAATGTCATAGCGGAAACAAAGCTGTATTTTCCCCGAGCCATCGCGAATATCGGCAAAAGTCATCTTCCCCATGGAGCGCCGTGCCATAATGCGTCCGGCAAGGGAGATGTTCTCCGCTTTTTCCCCTCGCTCAAATAAAGCAACTGCCTCCTTTGCGGTGTGGCTGGGATGATAGCAGTGGGGATAAGGGTCTATCCCCTTTTCCCTAATCCTGTTCAGGCTCTCCAGCCTCTGACTGGTTATCCTCTCCAATCTCGAGCTCATCATATTTAACCTTCAAAATCTCCCTGGCTTGCTCTGCAAACCTCTCGGGGACCATTATCTTCACCTCTCCTAGCCCATCAACGGTGAATCCGAACACCACGCTGGAGCTATCATAGCTCAGCAAAACGGGAATTCCTTCGTTCTCCAATCGCCCCTTGATTATCTGTGCCTCTATCTGCTTGGCGGTGTAGATAGCAACCAGCTTCTCTTTTCCAGCCATACATTGCTATTGTAGCAGAAACACACCCCGAAGTGGTTCCTTCGACCATTCCACGTGAAATGTTTAGCTCCTGATGTAGTTCAGAATAGATGGTGGACACCTGAAAGAAAGTCAAAAGGCAAGAATCAAAATGCAAAATGACAGAGCAAAAATGGAAAAAGTCAGTATGAAGTTGAAGGCTGATAGCTACTAACTTGAGATTGCTTCGCCGAGTTCTCTCGCTTCGCTCGGGACAAGCCTCGCAATGACAGAAAGAGGCGGCTAATGTCTCATTAATCACATGAACGTGTATAGCTTTTTAACATGCTACCAGTTCTTGTGTGATAGTATAATTATAGAATTCTTGCCAGGTATGATGGATATGCCAACCGTAGTAGTAGAGAACATTAAAGATAGCATCTACCATTCAATATCCAATATTTTCGATGCGTTTGGTGGTGCAGAGAGTTTAGTAAAAGGCAAAGCGGTATTCATAAAGATAAATGGCATTGATTTCAGAAAGCAATGTTATACCTCCCCGGAGGTTATATCAGCGGCGATCGATGTGATGAACAATGCCGGGGCAAACAGAGTCTATGTGGTGGAAAACTCAACCCAGGGAAATATAACCCGGCTCATTTTCAAGGTGACTGGCATAGATAGAATCATAAAGGAAAGAGGTGCAAAACCGATATATCTCGATGAACAAAAGCCCGTTGAAGTCTCTATTGGAGATGATAGAATAAAATTCCCCAAAGTCCTCTATGATAATCTTATCGTAAACAGGAAGGATAATTTCTACCTATCTATTCCCAAGTTTAAGACACACAGCATGACTACGGTAACGCTTGGCGTTAAATGTCAGATGGGTTTTCCATACCACAAGGATAGACCCACGAGGCATAATTTCGAACTGCATCAGTTTCTCGCCGATATCTATGCATTCATAAAACCCGATTTCACGCTCGTTGACGGCATAAATGCGATTATACATGGACATTACCCGCTGGAAAAGAAACTCGACCGGTATCTTGTCCCTTTGAATATACTAATTGGCGGAGATGACACGGTTGCCGTTGATACGGTGGGTGCCAGGATACTTGGATACGACATAGATGAGGTGAAGCACCTGAAAATTGCGTCAGATGCTGGACTTGGCTGCGGAGATTTGTCCAAGATTCAGATAAAGGGAGATATTTCTAAGTATAAAACAAAGTATTCCTGCGATATCATTGGAGATTTCCCTGAAGATGTGAAAATTGTCGAAGGGCAGGAAAGGGCATGCATAGAGGGATGTAAGAATAATACCTTGATGGTGCTTGAGATGCTCCATGTAGACTATGGTGGTCATGGGCCGTTTAATATCATATATGGAAAGGGAATCGATAAGGAACAAGTTGATAATCTTAACGATGGCCCTATTCTAGTTGTTGGCCCATGTGCTGTCGAAGAAGTCGGTGGTTATCTCTCTGATAAATATCCCGGCAAGAAAATCGTCATGGTTAATTTTCATAATGCTCTTGGCGCTGTCACAAGTGCATTGATGAAGTTTATGAAAATAAAATCAATGGATGTTGTACCGATGAATCCTATTTCTACGTTTCTGGTGTTCTTAAATGCCAAAATGCACGGTACGACTGCACAAACACCTCCCATCCTATAAAGTGAAGCTCTGGTATTAGCCAAAAGGCAAGAATGGAGCTTGTAGAAGGTTACCAATAACGAACCAGGTTCCACATTTCGATGAATTGTTGAGCCACAATCATCTGCAAGGTGAGGTGGCACTAGTCATATAAACGAGTACACGTGTTTGACAAGGATACGCTACAGTATGTTAATATTACCAGAACACCACTAATCTCTCGTATCATGCTGGGTTTGGGAAAGTAGCGGCGGGCGTACTAGCTAGAACTAAAAGGAGGGAGAACTTTTGTTAGGTATGCGCATAGTAGGGAGACATACTATACAGCTTTTATGTATATTCAACTCATAATATCTTGCATTCTATCCTCAAAGTTCTATAAATCATCTCACTTAACCTGAGCAGCGTTTTCCCTCACTTAAAGGGTCTATGCGTATATATTATGAGAACGGAATTTATGCGTAATGATGAAGCCAAAGGATGGCATAGAGTTTAATTTAGCCAGAATCATACAAAAGGGTATCAAAATAGGGATAGATAAAGTTGATATCCACGGCTACTTAGGCTACGAAAGAGAACAGTGTCCACAGCCAAAGGTATTGTCTCTAGTAGATAGTCAAATACGCAGAGCATATGGACTTATTAAGCCTGCGGCCTATTATACGCTCAGGCCCATAACGAACGTTGGGAATTCCAAGATATCAGTGGATGGACTACTCTTTACATCCCGTAAGCTTGCTCGGATGTTCTCTGGTTGCAGCCAGGCTGCCATATTCGTAGTAACTATAGGCGAAGCATTAGAGAAGGAAGTTGCTCAACTAACAAAGGAGGGATTGATTCTCAAGGCATCAGTGTTGGATGCTGTGGGATCAGTAGCAGTAGAAAAAGTAGCAGATTGGTTTGATAGTATGCTTGGAAGCCTCGCTGCAGCAAATGGCGATAAAGTGAGCTGGCGTTATAGTCCTGGCTATTGCGATTGGGATATTACTCAGCAGAAGGAGCTCTTCAGAGGACTTGATGGTAAGCCTACCGAAGTTAATTTAACCGACATGTGTTTAATGATACCTCGCAAATCCATATCAGGCATTATGGGCATGGGGAAGTCCTGTAATACTTTCTCTGCATGCCGTTTTTGTAAAAGGAAGAGTTGTCCCACCCGGAGGGAGGAATTTGTAAATGACTGAGAAGGGAATAGAGGGTGGTAGTTACAAGCCTCTATCTAAAGAATCCGTAGAGAGAATTCATGAGACAGCGATGAGGGTTTTTGAGGAAATTGGTATCGCGGTATACTCCACAGAGGCTTTTGATTTATTCAGCCATACTAATGCTCATGTGGATGAGGATAGTTGGCGCGTAACGATTCCTCGCGAAACGGTCATGGATCTG
>Ga0307431_1000647_pt1 | contig 22591 bp, 24 predicted proteins | sample SalMarWE160170MG_FD_202155 | JGI IMG/M metagenome (GOLD analysis project Ga0307431, IMG submission 202155) | Salt marsh sediment microbial communities from the Plum Island Ecosystem LTER, Massachusetts, United States - WE1603-170 | ecosystem: Environmental > Aquatic > Marine > Intertidal zone >...
GTAGTCGAGGCGTTGTCACAGTTTGATTTTATTATGTCAATGGGCTTACCCGCGGATGTCGAGCCAGACAAGCAGTACATCGCTGTGTTCCGCGAGATGTTGATTCATTCAACAAAGCCGATCATTGCCACATCAACGTGCCTCGCTGATCTTGAAGGCCCCTACGAAATGGCGAAGCTCGTCGCTGGTGGGGAAGACAAGTTTAGGAAAAAGCCGCTCTTCACCACCTACATTGAACCTGAATCCCCACTCAAGTACGGGGGTGATATTGTCGATCGCCTGTGGTTCTGTAGTGAGAAAGGGATCCCTACTATGGGGGTACCCAGCCCGAACCTTGGGGGAGGAGGTCCAGTGACGATGGAGGGCGCTCTTGTCCAAGGGGCAGCGGAGTCACTGGCAGCGTTGGTCATTCTACAATTGAAATTTCCCAAGGCTGGCTTCATATTTGGAGCGAACTGCGCGGCCACCGATATGCGCACGGCCATTGTTTGCTATGGCTCGCCGGAGTGCGCTATCTCAACCGCTGCCTATGCCGATATGGGGCGATTTTATAATCTACCTTCTTGGGGAATGGTAGGGTGTACTGATGCTCAACAGGTTGACGCTCAGGCCGGTGAGGAAGCCTTTCAGTCGATCCTTTTCGCTCTACAGTCAGGAGCGACCCTGGCCCACGACGTCGGTTTTCTTGCCTATGGCTCACTCTATGATGCACGGTTTCTAATATTAAACGACGAGATGATCGCCCGTGCCCGCCACATGTGGAGACCACTTCAACTGACGGAGGAGAACCTTGCGCTTCAGACAATAGATGACGTGGCTCGTGCCAGCATTAAAGGAGAGGGTCCCACCATCTACCTTAAACACCCACACACCGCGAAGCACTTCCGCGATTCCCTCTATCTTGCTCCTTCTTTCATCGAGCGGCGAACGATAGATTTGAGAAAGCCAAGCGAGACATTGCTGGAAAGGCTTGGCGAGAAGGTGGAGGAGATCCTCGCAGCCGATGTGGAGGCGACGATTCCTGATAACCTGGTGAATAAGTTGCGGGCTTTGTAACCCTTTTTGGGCCTTAAGGTAAGGAAACCTCACCTTGATTGTCCGGTTAAGCTCCCAGTCTTACCAATCGGACGGCTGCAATGCTTGCTTGGTTGAGCATTTGGAAACGAGTCTTATTAGTGTGCGCTGGAGTTTATCTTACGCCGTAAGAGGAGCACTCTTGTGAGGGCTATCATCACCGATGGCACCGGGTTTGTCGGTTCACACGCAGTTTGTGCCCATATCAACGCTGGCAATGCCGTTCTCGTGCTCGACAATCCCTTCGCCGGTCATGAGATAAACCTAAATTTGCAGGCAGAGTTCGTTTCACTTTGTATCAGCGAAAGGGAGACTGTGCCCTTCCTCTTCGATCGTCTCTCTCCGCAGCATTACGCCACTCAGGTAAACATCCGTTACTCTGTTGCAGATCCGTTTTTTGATTCAGAGGTAAACGCCATTGACACGATCAGCCCCTTGTGTGAGGCGGTTGGCGCCGAGGCGATGTTTGGATTTGCTGGGAGAGTGTCCTTGGAAGAGGGGTTGTAGCATGTCTAAAAGGGCGTTTAAGGTTCTACTGGTCTTTGGGACGCGGCCGGAGGCGATCAAGCTCGCCTTGGTGTTGCGCGAGCTTCAAGCCGCGGAGCAAATCGAGCCGGTCGTTTGCGTCAGCGCGCAGCACGACGAGCTCCTCGATCAAGCCCTGAACGTTTTCTCGATCAAGCCCGACTATAGTCTTGACGTCATGATCTATGACCAAAGCCTGTTCCATATAACACGGGTGGTCCTGGAGCGGATCGAGCCGGTGCTTAAGGCCAAGCGCCCCGATCTGATCCTTGTACAGGGGGATGCGAACACCGCGTTTGCAGGAGCACTTGCCGGTTATTATTGCAAGATTCCGGTTGCTCATGTGGAGGCTGGCCTGCGCACGCATGATAAGTATGCCCCTTTCCCTGAGGAGATGAACCGCTGCCTCATCGACCGGCTTGCCGACTTCCTCTTTGCTCCTACTAAGGTTGCAAGACAGAACCTGCTTTCGGAGGGAATCGTCAAGGACGCGATCTTCGTCACCGGGAACACTGAGATCGATGCTTTATACTTTGTACGCGATCGGGCCCCTCCACGCGAGCGATTCGATTTTAGGCGCGCCTCTCCCCAAGGGAAGATCGTCCTTGTGACCGCACACCGTAGGGAGAGTTTTGCCGGAGGGATTGCTAGAATCTGTCAGGCCCTACGAGACCTTGCACAACGAAATAACGATGTGACGATCGTCTACGCTGTTCATCCGAACCCCAATGTCCGTGAGGTGGTACAATCTGAACTTGCCGAGCAGGAGCGGGTCGTTCTTCTCGATCCGCTTGACTATGTCTCGTTCGTTCGTCTGATGGAGGAATCGACCCTGATCCTCACTGACTCCGGCGGGATTCAGGAAGCAGGAGCCGCTCTTCACATTCCGCTTCTCGTCTTGAGGGATAAGACGGATCGCGTTGAAGGCATAAAGACTGGTGCGGCGCGTCTTGTGGGGACCGACCCTGGGCGGATCGTTTTCGAGGCAGAGAGTCTGCTGCGCGACTCGCAGGCCTACGAAGAGATGATGAGGGCTGAAAACCCGTACGGTGATGGCAACGCCGCTGTACGAATTGCAGAGATCATCGAAGAGAGGTATCTATGAGTGAAGGCTACGCTGATCTGCATTTACACACCACCGCTTCCGACGGAACGCAAGGGATTTTGCAATTGGTGAAACGTGCCGCCGCTTACGGCCTTTCCTCCATCGCTATCACTGATCACGACACTATCTCCCAGGAGCTGACCGAGCGGGTGATTAAGATAAACGGCCTTGAGGTGATTACTGGGGTGGAGATCAAGGTCGACTTTGACGGAATCCGCGGGGAACTCCTGGGCTACTTTGTCGATCCTGCTTGCCCTTCGCTGCATGAAGTGTTCTTGTTCATGAAACGTTCTCGCGAGGAGCGGATGGCGAAGATGGTCAGGCGGTGCCGTGATAAGTTGGGCTTGGATATCAAAATTGACGAAGTGCGCAGAATTGCTTCTGGGAGCATCGGCAGGCCTCACCTGGCACAACTCCTTGTAAAGAGGGGTGCTGTCCCCACGCTTAAAGAGGCGTTTAACCGGTTTCTCGCGCAAGGTAAGCCATGCTATATCCCACTTAAGAGGCCGGGGTTCCGCGATGCGGCTCGTGCCGTGCACGCGGCTGGCGGGGTTACATCGATTCCCCATCCGTGCTTTATGGAGGTTGAAAACTGGGAGGAGTTTCTTATTGCGGTTCGTGCAGAGGGCGTTGACGGCGTTGAAGTCTTCTACCCTTATCGGAATGCAGCCGATAAGCTTAAGGCTTCTCCACAGATACTTACCTCCTTAGCGAAGAAGCACGGGTTCTTGCTCACCGGCGGCTCGGATGACCATGGTCCATCCTCAGTCAAGGAGACGCTGGGTGAGGTGAGGGTTCCCTACCGCTATGTGGAGGCGCTGAAGCGTGCCTGCGGCCTTCACTGACTAGAGCATGTTTTGAGGAAGGAAAAGGGTTGTTGCTGTGAACGGGTGGCTGCTGCTAGTGTGGTAGGAGGCTAGCCCGTGAGAGGAGGGGACAATGCGTCAGGTTAGGTTCCATTATCCAAGTTCCGATCGACCTTGGGTCGGGACGCTGCGCGGGGAGGTGATCATCACTCAAGGAAAGGAGTTCTCCTTAGATCAAGTACGGCTTCTCGCCCCGTGTACCCCGACGAAGATCATCTGCCTGGGGCGTAACTACGCGGAACACGCGAAAGAGCTGGGAAACGCGGTGCCGGAGCGTCCGTTGCTCTTCTTCAAGCCACCATCGGCGGTGATCGGGCCTGGGGAGGAGATCCTCCTTCCGAGAAGTTCACGGGTTGACCACGAGGCTGAACTCGCCGTCGTCATTGGGCGCCGCTGCCGGAATGTTCGGGCTAAAGACGCGATGGACGTGATCCTTGGATACACCTGTATGAACGACGTCTCCAACCGTGAGGCGCAAGGTTGGGAGCAAAACTGGGTACGGGCAAAGGGGTTTGACACCTCGGCTCCGCTCGGTCCGGTGATCGTCACCACCGATGAGATCGAGGGGCCGTTTCACGTGATGCTTCGCTTAAACGGCGAGGTTAAGCAGGACGGCTCGACGCGCGACCTGATCTTCTCGATCCCAAAAATCATCGAGGAGATCTCATCGTTTATGACCCTGGAACCAGGGGACGTGATTGCAACTGGAACTCCGGCCGGGGTTGGCCCGCTCTCTTCTGGCGATGAAGTCGAGGTCGAGATCGAAGGGATCGGGACCTTGAGGAACCATGTGCGGCAGGGCGACCACTAGTACCCACCGCCTCGATTCATCCCGTAGTATATTAGGGCATGGAGTCCTACACTATCGGCCATTTCACGAGGAGCCGAAACGCATAATGACAGAACAAGGAGGCAGTAGACATGAGTAATCTTGTCAATTGGTTCATCGATCAGGGACCGCAGATCGGCCTACGGCTCGGTGGGGCACTCTTGATCCTCCTCGGTGGATGGTTGCTGGGGATCCTCGCCGTCAGGGTGGCCGGCCGCCTGATGGACATCTCGCAACTGGAGTTCTCCGAACTGCTGCGCCGGTTTATCTACAAGCTGATCCGGTGGGGGGCCACCGGGATCGCCCTGATCATGGCCCTTGGGCAGTTGGGGGTGGAGATTGGGCCGCTGATCGCTGGACTGGGGGTGGCCGGCTTCATCCTCGGTTTCGCCATGCAACAGACGCTATCCAACTTTGCTGCGGGGTTCATGCTCCTCCTCTACCGGCCCTATGACATCGGCGATCCCATCGAAGCGGCCGGGGCATCGGGAATCGTGGGGGGGATGAACATGGTCACCACTACGATGCAGACGGAAGAGGGGACCGTTATTACCATCCCCAACGGTAAGATCTGGGGTGGGGTTATCAAGAACAAAAGAAAAAAGACCTCTTAACAGGTTCTCCAGAAATCGCGCCCCGTAAGGAGAGGAGAACGCAGTTGAACTTTCCCGTTCCTAGTCACTCCCCACCTTGGTAGATGCTAGCTGGCAAACTTCGATCTCAGAGATCCGGGAGACAAGGGCTAAGTATCTCTCTTTGATTCAAGAAACAAGATCAGGCCCCGGTGTTGTTGACTCGCGATTTCAGCTAGTTCGCTTCAGATATTTTCCACACTTCATACACGCCGCGCTTCGGCTGACCCTTGACGACGCCACTCAGCGCTTCCTTTAGCTCAGAACCTGTGGTCGCGAGAGCGGCCTCAGCGTCTTCTTTCGACTCCCATATACTCAGGCCCCCATTTTCGCCAGTTTCGTCGTCACGGAACATTGTTAACCTTTTGAATCCCTTCAGGCTCGTAAGGATAGAAGAAAACTTCTCTCCCAGTTTGTCCGCTATCTCTTGCGTCTCTGGCCCTAGGGTGAACATAGTAAACAGTACATACATAGCTCATTCTCCTTTCATTAAGTCGATGCTGCCAGTTAATACTGTGGAAATCCTGCGCCTTTTCTGTGGGGCGGCTCGATGGAGCGGGCGCGAAGCGACCGCTCCATCAATGATTATTGTGCAACTCCGCAACATAGTATGGCGAAGAGCGGCGGTTGTCAACTCTATTCCTGTCATCCCTTAAGATAGTGTGAGAATTCGAGTAACACAAACCTTATTTCAGACTGCTCCTTGAGGAATTATGGTATGCATCCCCGGAATTCCCACCTGATCGGTGGCTTGAACGAGATCATCGGCTGACCCTGAGGTGTCGCGGTTCAGCGAGAAATGTGGCAATGAAAGTTCTGACCCCAATTTCTTCCACGATCAATACTCTGGCCGCCAATTCCCTCCTCTATTTCTTTGCGGTATGCTTACTTCAGGGCTGCTTTCATACGCTCAAGGTCTTGACGAACTTGCGCTAGACGCTCCTTAAAGCTGTCCAGTGGAGTCACATCCACTTTCAGCAAAGGCCACTCGGGAATGCTCCCCAATAGCTGGCTCAGTTCCTCGTTGGATGCCGCATCCACGATAAGAGCCCAACCCCTCCGTCCGGACAGGTCTCCTCCGGCTAGGATTTTGCCCTCTGCCTCCAGCTTTATCACAGCCTCCTCACTGGGTATGATCCTCTGTTCCAGCCATTGTACCATCTCCTGAGGAGAAACTGCTGGAACACTTCCGGTAAGCTCCATGGTTACGAGATATCTCATTTTATCGCCTCCTTACTCTCTTGCACTACGTTATTTGAAAAGGTGTTGCCTACCGCTGGGGCGGCGGCACAACGCCTAACTGTTGCATCAGCCCTAATTGATCCACCTCAGCCCAGATTTCCACTACCTTCCCGCCTTCGATGCGCCAGATGAAAATCTCTGTCCATGTTGCCTGCTTGCCAGTTGGGGCGATACTCATGAACTCACCTTTGTGAGTGCCGCGCGTTGTCGCGCGGGCCACTACTTTGTCCCCTTCGGCAACCATATCCTCAACCGTGATATGGAAGTCGGGAAAGGCAGCAAGGATCGCGGTGACCATTTGTTTGTAGCCCTCTCGGTCGCGCGTCACCGCAGGAGGGAGAGAGTACGGAACCAAGTTGGGAGCAAAAAACTCATCTATTGCAGCCACGTTTCCCTTGTTGAATACCTCCTCTGTGCCACGGCGGACCAACGCCTTGTTTTCTTCCAAGGACATCCCTTATCACCTCCTTATCCTAAAAGGAAATCTCGCTTCACCCTACATGCAAAAGTGGACTAATGCAAATAGCAGAGGAGCGAAAATTCGTTCCTTGTTAAAGCGTAGCCTGACTGAGTTTGCGTGAATAACTCCGTCAGCGGCCTTTCGCAACAAAAGAAGGCGAGCGGGTCTTGGCCCGTTGGCGGAGCGCATCGGGGGAGGCTGAATCCTATCCAGAACGCTGCTTGATCAATGCGTCGATCTTGCCCCAACATCCTCGCTCTTCGAGGAATTCGAGGACATAGGCCCTATTTCAGGCTGCTCCTTGAGGAATCATGGTATGCGTCCCCGGAATTTCAAGATAATCCTCAACAAGGATCCACGTTTGGGTGACTGTACCTGGAACACGTGTCTTATCGTGCGTGTGGTGACGAGTTTCTCGGGGCAGTACGCCATGTTCGATTAACTTCCGGCATGGATTGACTAGATGTGGGAGGTCATTGAACTGGGTGTGATTTGTTTGGGCATTCTCCTCATCATAGTCTATACTTACCGAGACGCTCGCTTGAGACACGATCCAAGGGAGGTGCACGATGGATCACTGGACAAAAAGATGCAGAGGGTATACCCTGTTTCTTCTGGCCGTTGTAGGCATTGGTCTTGTGCTTACCGCCTCAATCCTTAATAGGGGCAGCAGCCGTCCGTTGAGAGTGGTCGCCGAGCCGCCAGCTGGGCAGAGCAAGAGGGATTCCGAAACCTCTTCAGAGATTGAGATGCGGCAGACACTGGAATTACTCGGCCCTGGCTTGATGGAAAGGACGTATATTTCAGTAAGCGGTGCTGCTTTCCAGTCATTCCTAGACGCGCCGGGGGCAACGTTATTCGGCTCTAGATTTGGGACTTTAGGCACTCAACGACTCTCTATGCGACAACCGGATGAGGGACCCGGATATTCGTATGCACCCGTGCAGTTGCCCCACGGTGCTACGGTGACTGGGGTGAGAGTGGTTGTCGGTTTCAACGAAGGATACGGAGATAATCGCCCCCTTGAAGAGGGAACGCTCCGAACTACCTACACCTGCAAGTTGATGCGAACAGCTGACCCACGAGAGGTGGCAACGAGAGGAAGGGTAGCCGCGCTTGAGATGGCAGTCTGTGGAAAGGGTGCAGGACACACGAATCCAACCACTACCATAACAGAACCACTCGTTGACAATTCGCGGTACGCATACTACTTGACCTATCACACGGATGCTTTGGATGCAACTGTGCGCCTGTACGCCGTTATCATTAACTGTGCCTTCCTAGGCGGCGAGGAAACATCAGAAGAAACTTCATTCTAGTCTGAACTCCAGGGACTCCTTGCCGGACCGCTCTTGAACGCGCCAGTTGTGGAAGTATCCACTGAAGGGCCCCGGATATACAACTTTCGAGCTTCTACACGTGAGTTCACCATACCGAGAACTTTTCAGCAGCGGTTCTGGGTGCAGTCACGCTGAGTGCTCTTCTAGTCTTGAGTCATATGTTTGCCTCACTGAAATAGCGCAGGTTCTTAAGAGAAGTTTCCTGCTCGAAGGGCGGGGCATTCGAGTTCTTTCTTCGGGGGTTTGATGCGAAAAAAGACACGGCCTCTCAATTCGCCTAATCCTGACGAATCGGCACCATCCCGGCGGACACCCCTGTCGGCCGTTGACACAGGCAGGCCGGCAGACATCACTGGATGAAACAGAAGGCGGGGGCGGCATTTCAGAGCCGAGCAGTACCCTGTTACAGGCCTGCGGACCCCACGAGCCACACCCCCGCTAGATAGATAGTCTACACAACAGGGGCATGCCCGTCACCTGTAAAATTCAATGGTAGACCTCTGAAAAGGCGCGATATGGGAGGCCCTCTGGCCGTAAGGACTTATTCAGTCGGTGGCACGGGGCTATCCCCAGAATATTCCGGTTGGATCATCCTCAACTTCGCGAAGAAGACCATTGAAATCCTTTTTGGGATCCAATCTATCGTACTTGTGCCAGCGGGAATTCCGGTCGCTCCAGAACAACGCCCATCTCTTGGTTTCCGGATCGTAACGAAACTGGGCCACGTTGATGTCCACCCATTCTGCTGGCTTGTGGAAGGCTGGCCGCTGCTCGAAGAGCGTGACCGAATTGCCGCGGAACTTGAAGCTAAGTCGTACGCGGTCCCGCACGTGAGCCGGTATCCTTGCCTCGCAGTACCTTAGCAGGGTGTTCTCCACTTGCTCTTTGATCAAGGCGGGTAGACCCATCTTTGCTCCAGTTATGGTTCTTGGACTTGCGCTTCTTCATGCGCAGCGTTGTCAATGGTCAGAATCATGCTCGGCTGTCAGAACGAATGCCCCTTCTCCAGTTTTCGCACTTGGTGACCGCATTCTTTCGGCTTTGTGTAAGGCTGCACGACTCACTCCAATCCCTCTTCCTCGTACGAGTCTTCGATCTTGCAAAGCCGATCGTAGAGGGCCTGCAACTTCCGCTCGAGGTTCGCGTCCTCGGCGTGGTTTGCCTCAGCGGCGATGTAGCCCAGCAGGTCATCGAGATCTTCCAGCGTGTATTCTCCCACCCAAGTTGCGCTTCCCGAAACGGGGCGGAGTCTCTCCGTATACTCGGAATCCGCAAACGTGTGCTCGATTAGAAGCTTCCTCTCCCGAGAACTGAAAACGATCTCGACCTTTTCGCCGGGCTTGATTTTCTTACGCCTTACCATGGCCACCTCAGCCTGCAAGCGATGCCCTATCCGCTCAAGAGGCTTCCCATTGCGATTTAAGTATACCAGGAGAAATGCCAAAAGGTAGCCATAGCCCACACGAGAAAAAGGTGCGCCTTCGGGATAAGGTCCTAATCCGGCAACTCGAAATCCTCGTACACCGGGAAGTTCTGCGTTAACTCGTGGACTTGCGCTCTGACGCGTTCCAGCACCTGTTTATCGTCTGGACGGGTCAACGCGGTATCGATGAGCCGTGCGATCTGTCGCATCTCGTCTTCTTTCATCCCTTCCGTCGTGGCGGTGGGCGTGCCCAGCCTGATACCACTGGTGATCGTCGGCTTTTCCGGGTCATAAGGGATCATGTTCTTGTTGACGGTGATGTGGACGCGGTCGAGGATCGCTTCCGCGACCTTGCCCGTCATCCCTTTGTTTCGCAGGTCGATCAGCATCAGATGAACCTCCGTGCCACCGGAGACGAGTCGGTAGCCAAGCTGCGTTAGCTCCTCGGCCAGTGCCTTGGCATTGGCCACGATCTGGCGCTGGTATTCTTGAAATTCCTCGGTCAGCGCCTCCTTGAAGCAGACCGCCTTTGCCGCGATCGTGTGCATGTGCGGGCCACCCTGGGTGCCGGGAAAGACAGCTCGATCGATCGCCTTGGCGTGCTCTTTCTTACACAGGATGATCGCGCCGCGTGGCCCGCGCAGGGTCTTGTGGGTCGTTGACGTGACGACGTCGGCGTAGGGAACCGGACTGGGATGAACCCCCGCCGCCACCAAACCGGCAATGTGGGAGATATCCGCCATGTGGTAGGCGCCGACCTCATCGCAGATCTCCCTGAACCGCGCGAAGTCGATGACGCGCGGGTAGGCACTGGCGCCGGAGACGATGATGCGTGGCTTGGCTTCTCTTGCCAGCTTCAGCAGGTTGTCGTAATCGATTCGCTCGGTCTTCGGATCGACGGTGTATTGCACAACGTTGAAGCAGCGCCCGGAGAAGTTCACCCTGTGCCCGTGGGACAGATGGCCACCGTGCGACAGTGCCATTCCCATAAGCGTGTCGCCGACATCGGCCAGTGCCATATACGCCGCCATGTTCGCCGGCACGCCGGAATGCGGCTGCACGTTCACGTGGTCGCAGTCAAAAAGCGTCTTTGCCCGCTCAATTGCCAGCCGCTCGACGATGTCGACGAATTCGCAACCGCCGTAATACCGTCTTCCCGGATACCCCTCCGCGTAGTTGTTCTGCATCGGATTGGCCAGCGTCTCCAGCACCGCCAGCGAGACGCGGTTCTCCGACGGAATCAACTCCAGATGCTCACGCTGCTTTGTGAGCTCCTGCACGATCGCATCGTAAACGTGCGAATCGGCCGATTTCAGTTGCTTATAAAACATGCCTCCTCCTCTTATATCCATCGTTGAATATCGTTAATCCCAATGCTATCCGAAGCTTGAGCTTTGGAACACATGCCCTATCGCAGCGGGGGGGGGGCAGGTTGCTATTGCTTCCAGGCACGCCCCATTGCTCTTCATCCAAGTGCCCACAGGTCACCGTTTTGCCCAAGTTCGGAGGCAGGATAACAGAAAGGCTTTCGTGGAGATAGTCTGAGAGACGAAGACTCGACACGGCGCGCGCTTTCAGAGATGTCCCCGGAACCCCTCAGGCCGCTCCTTGAGGAATCATAGTATGCGTCCCCGGAATTCCCCAGCTCTGGACTTCCCAGTACTAGAACAGCCTACTCAATCGATCTACTGCCTTGGTGGTTATCTTTTCGCGGCGCGACCTCATCCAGTCGACGACTACTGAATTGAACGACAGATCGCACTCTGTGTTGCGGAGTCTCAGCAGTAGGGCGATTCGACGCATCGAGCGGCTTGGTGTACCATGGTTACTTATGGCGAATATGATTCTTATGCGCGACCAGGAGGTTTGGTGTGGGAAAATCACAGGACAAGAAACGGACGAGTGAAAAGAAGAAAGCGCAGAGATCCATCAAAGAGAAGCGCGCTGCCAAGAAAGCCAAGAAGGCTGAGAAGGCCGGGGGCTACTAGCGGATCGCAAGGCGATGGATGCAGCAGCAGGTTGTCGAAACATAACGGAGCTGCTCGGGACGCTGTTAGGATAGATCTCGCACACCTTAGGCTGGTAGAGAGGACAGCGTTTCGAGTTGGAAGTCTCTGTCTCCCTGGTTGCGTTCACCGACAACCTTCACCTGGTCCAGGGTGACCGTATGCCCCCGTCGCGGAAGGTTTCGAGCATATGAGAGATCTGTTCCTTCTCGTCGGTCTGAACGCTCCATTCCGGGTTCTCCGGATACCGGAACGTGTCGCAGATCATCTCCCCCAGAGGCGTCAAATCGCGTGGCCACTCGATCGGTCTGAGTTCCACAGGTGAACCTCCTTAGTCCCCAGGTCCGCTTAGTATCGGCATGGCGTACCCTCTATGCAACAGCGAGGAATCAGTTGATGGGTGCTAAGGACGTCCTTCTACCCAGAAAGAAAGAACTGGAATCAACCCCATGCACTATCTCTGTTGGACACAGGCATGGCTTGCTGCTTGACAGGGATTCCTATCCATCGAATGGCTCTTTGCCGTTTTGAGTGGGTAACAACCCTGTGACCACAAATGATACAAGGCTGTTCTCTCGCCCGTTCGCCAAGGTCGCTAAGAACGCCAAGCTTTCTCGGTTCAACTCGCTGGACATGAGGTTTACCTGAATCATTCTTACTCTGCGCCTCTGCGAGAGACTCGGTTTTGTCAGGCCGCTCCTTGAGGAATCATAGTATGCGTCCCCGGAATTCCCGCGCCAAATCGTTCTCCTTGTGGATGTCAAGAATGAAGATCCGCCCACTCCGCTACTAACCCGCCCCACGTTTCTTCGGAGGCGGCGGAGCCTCCCTCTTCTGCGCTTTCTCGGACATCTTTGCAATGAGGTGTGTGATCACCACTCCCAGGTCATAGATGTCAAGAACGCCATCCATGTTCGGATCCTTCAAGTCAAGTGTGCCCTGCATCTCGTGGATCCGATAGGCCAACTTGAGGAACTTGGAGAGAGCCAGCTTGGGAATGTCGTCCAGACGCTCAGACCCGTACCACTCAAAGATGTCCCTGTTCCCTTTGCTCGAGTTGCACTTCTTGCACGCACAGACGCAGTTGTCGGATGAGTCAAGGAGAGCTGTAATCCTGGGGTCAACTCCTGCTCTTGAGACTGGGACGATGTGGTCGGTACTCAGACCATCGGTGGTTCCACAATAGATGCAAATCCTCCCCTTCTCTAGTTCCTTCTCGTAGTCCCGGATTGATGAGGACCAACTCATCTCACCCGATTCGAGCTTCTTGTAGCGAGAGATCACGAAGCCATAGTTACCCTCGAAGCCGGCGGCATTGGCGATGAGCTGGGCATACTGCCAGTAGATGAGGCGACGTACCGTATCGACGTATTTCGGAGGCTTGAGAGGCATAGCGACCTCCTTCGACCTTCATAGTACAGCCGTTGGAGCAGGGGTGTCAACTTCATTCCTGCAATTCGAGGGACGTAGACCCTATTTCAGGCTGCTCCTTCCCGGCTGCCGCCTGCCTGTCGCGGTCGCGACGCAGACAGGTGCCGGCACAGGCAAGGAGGAATCATGGGTTGCGTCCCCGGAATTTCCCTGTGACGAAATCCAATGGTAGACCCCACAGGACAGGAGGAAGCAACGAGCGACGGGAAACTACACAAAATTCAGCCGACGGGTGTCTCAAAGTCATTGACAAATTCCGTTACTAAGGCTCCGTATAACCACTACCCGTGCCCGCGTTGTTGGAGTCCGGGACGTGCCCCTGCAAGTGACCATGCCACTCCGTATCGTGTGCCAAAACCACTCACTACGAACTGCGATTCCCCAAGTTTGGTCAGAAAAGCTGATATCGCTGCGAGTCCTGCTACAACAGTCTCGTATTCTTGGCCCATCGGGTTTCGAGAATCCACAAGCAGTCTGATGGCTTCTTCACTTCTGGTGGCGATATCGAGGAAACCCATAAGGCTGCCAACATCCAGAATCTGGCCATGTACTCGGCGAGGACTGTACCTTTCACCAGGCTCTTTCCGTACCTTGATCCAAGCAAGTTTCGTGGCAGCACTTCCAAGCACTATGGGAATCGCTGCACTGTGAACGTCCATAGTCCGGTATTTGGAGACTCTTTTCTTTAGTTCCCTGCGCAGCTTGGAGATGTCTCCTCCGTTTCTTGCAAGGAGCTGACGGAGAGCTTCCGTTCCCAACTTGTAGCTTCTATACGATACTAGATCCACATTACCTCTGCATGCTTTGCCAACCACCAGTTCCAAGCTACCCGCTCCTTGGTCGATGACGAGAACAGTTCGATCCTTTCCGCGAATAGCAGGGAGCCCCTTAACCGCAGCGATAAGTGAATAGAAGGCTTCCGTTCTCCTATCAAACACACAGAGGTCCGGAAATACCTCAGGTAGAAGCCCAGGGTGCTCACGGGAGATTCGACGCAATGCCTCGGTTCCAAAGACTTTAATGGTACTGACCCCTAGTTTGTGAGCTTTGCTGACAAAGCGATCTGAGATTTCCTTGATTGCCTTGAACTGCTCTTTTAGGGCTGCACTGTCTATACGTACAATAGGGAGGAGCTTACACTCCCTCCAATCAGAGCTAACTACTCTCAGCTTGTTATCTACGGAGACCTCTGCAACAAGAAGGCGTACCGCTCTGCTGCCTACTTCGACTACGCCAACTGATTCTCTGTTAGAAGCGTGTGACATTGTTTCTGGAATTCATCAGTTTGTTATTCCTGAGGTACCTAGCGGAGAATCGTTCCTTGAACCGATATTCCTGGGTGCGGAGCCTTGCGAGAGCAACCTCTAAGGCGGTGTGCCCGGCATCATTTCGCTCTAGCAACTCCTGCAGCCAATTGTGAATCTCGGAAAGCTTCGGATCGTTCAGTTGGAGAATATCTCCTAGCCTCAGCAATGCCTCCATGGCGCCATCATTACTGGGAGAGATCGTTAGGGCTTCTTGCAGACTCTCGAGTCCCATTTCGAGCCTTCTCTCATTTCCCTCCATCTGATGCAGATCTCTCCCGATGATGAGTCTTGATAGGTATTGCCCTACTCTTGAGTCTGAGGGCTCTTTCCGTAGGTAATCGCAGGCTACTGTAAGAGCTGTGTCAACATAGAGTGGAGCTTCTGTCTTTCCGGCTTTTGCCAGGCTGATCGAGTGCCCCTGTAGATGACTCGCTACTCTTGTGAGTAATTCGGGCGTGGCTCCAGCTTCCATCATCATCGCGATATTGCTCATTGCTGAATAGAAGTGGCTGAATCGCCGACGAAAACGATCCGGCTCAACTTCACACAGGATCCGTGTACAGTCGGATAGAAACCTCCAAGTCGCACTCCAAGATGGCCCTAAGCCCCAGCTGTTTAGCAAAGAGAGGAGCTCTCGATAATCGAGAAGTGCTTCTCGGGCAGTCTTCGCTTTGAATCGTGCATGGTCGAATCTCGAACCAAGCACATGATAGCGTACATTCAAACCTCCCAGGTTCTTTCGAGGTAGCCCCGCATATGCCTGTTCGAAATGGCAATCGGCCTTGCTAATACGTGCCGCTTCCTCTGGCGAGCCTGGATCGGATAGGGCCCAGTTTTGATAGAACCGACCAAGAGACCGGTGAGCCAAGGCATCGGCGAGAGTCTTTTTTTGCGGGTCGTCCCTCTCTTCCGGATTGGATTCAAAGGCTTGTGAGAGTAGAAGAAGAGCTTCGGTAAAGTCTGGGCGCCTTTTCCCTTCCTTGGAGACATAGGGTCGCTTTCCCACAAGTTGCTCCCCAAGATAGCGATAAGCCCTCGCTTTCTGGGGCCAATTTGGAAATGGGTGATTCACAACCTGTCGACACAAGAACTCGGCCTCTGCATATGCTTCGTCCACACCACCAAAGAACTCACCTCCTCGATTGACAAGTAACGCGGCGCATCCTAGGTTAGAATTGACATATATGGTTTGGCTCTTCTTGCTCATTTGCATGCTTCGTTGGTAATTGCTAAACGCGCGCCTCGGGAATATCCGGGCAATGGAGTGAGCCCAAGAACAGAGAAGCTCAGGCTCTTTCTCAGGTGCGTATTCCCTGCATTCCGCAGCCTCGCGGTAGTATTCTTCTAGCTTCTCGATAGGGTGTTTGCTCCTTTCTTGTTGAGCTAGATACTCCCCATAGTTTTGCAGACACTTGATTAGCAACCCCGGGGATCTCCTGATCGATTCTCTGGCACGATCAATCGCAGATTTGTAAAGGCTTGCAGCCTCAGCATCTCCAATCATAGCTAACAATTCCGCTCTCAGCAGCGTTGTCAGTGCGTCAGGCTCTACTACTCCTGATGCCTCTTCGAGTATATCAAGCGCCTCTCTAAATCTCCCTAAGGATTTGAGAAGATCACAATATGCATGTATTGCTTGGTTTAGCCTTAGTGTAATACGGTAACGTGATAGATCGGCTTGTCTCAATAGCTGGGGGAGATCCAGTATCTTCAAACCTGCTTCGCGCAATTCAACATCTGAAAGGACCGACAAAGCGCGGGCAAAAGTCACAAATGACTGCTCGTCCATTTGCCCTTCTTCAGGATAGCAAGCGACTATTCGCATGCAGACGTCCCGAACCAGTTCCGTCTGCCCGAATCGTGCGAGCGTTTCCGCCCATAGGCACAACGACCGGGCATCACTTAGCCCATCTATATGCATATGCAACTGATCGCGAAACCGTGCGAAAAGGGAGCGGGCGAGTACAGTACCCGCTAATGCGATCGCGTGGGCGTCAAGGAAACGGAAATGGCGGCCTTTTCCCAATCTATAGAGGATATGGCGAACGAATTCGGATTCCTCATTCGACAAGTGTTGGGCACAATCATGCATTACAACTTGTAGGATGTCTGCGAAAAGACACTCAAGGTCTTCACTGCTTTGGATTCCCAAGCTTCTGAGAAGTGTTGCTGCCAAATGAGGAGCTCCAAGGGATAACCCGGAGCCTCGAGAGCTGTAGGAAAGCGACTGGCGACGTATCCAGCCTGAGGACTCTTCCATCAGGCGGTCAACTGAGACATCCGGGTTGATTCGACTCAGTACACTGGGCAGTACTTCCACATCGACTAGTTGACACACAGCGATATACTTGAGCATATTCTTGCTGGAATCTGACAATTGCAGGTCCAACTCTCTAACGCCCGCAGTAAGATCGGTTCCGCCGTATTTCTCTGCTTCATGAACCAATAGTGCCAAGAACGCAACGAATTCACTTCCGTACAGCCGTTCACCACCGGTACTCCCTCTTATCTTCTCCAGAGTTAGATCTGCTGGAATCAACCGTGGCTCTTCCTTGCCCAGCTTCTTGACGATGCTCTCTTCGTCAGAAGGGGTTAGCGCGAGATCGTATTGGAGCGCACTCGCGTCCCCAACAGGCGTTGGTGAGGAAGTTATTAGAAGAATGGATGGCTTTGAGAGGGAAGCCTCAGAGAGCTGTCGCAAGAAGTACTCTCTCTTAAGTGGTAGTCTCTCTTCCGACGGATCTATGAAGTCGTCAATAACAATGACAAATCTGAGAGGTCCCTTGCGCCTGAATATCCGCTGCTTCCAACGTGAAGCTCTTTTCTTCCGATACGCATTCAGCAAACCCCAATCTAAGGCGGCGTTCTGAATCTCGAGTTCTTTGTGCCACAGGACGATGTTCTCTCGTGATTGTGATAAGTGCATTGCCAGATCAGCAAGCAAGGTGGACTTGCCTTGTCGTCTCGAACCCGTGACCTCCACATGCAAGAAGCGCTGAGAGCTCTTGTAGATCTCCTCAAGAATCTCTGAAAACACCCTTCTACGAACATGGAGGTTGGCCGCAATGTAATACAGGATTCCTCGCTGCAACCGTCCTTCATAGAAATAGCACTTGTCTACTCGGAGATCCCTTCTCCGTTTTCTTAACGGGCGGAACTCTACCTCATAGTGATGCCGTACTTTGCCTTCGATACTTCGTGAGTGTTTCTGGTAGCGTGCGATGGAGCGTTTGATCCAGCGAATAAGCCTGAAGAGATGTGGGAGTAGGAAAAGAGCAATTACAACAATGATCCCCAGAATCGCGAGGATCTCAGATCTCGACAACCCTGGAAAGGCGCGCTCAAGTGCTTCTAGAAAACGTTGCATTTAGCCCCCTATGAAGTTGCTCCGCTTTCGTGGACAGTGTAGCGCTTAACATTTGTGCTGACCAGTTGCTCATTGGTCCCCGGTGGGATTCCAACGCTTCTTCAGGATCTGTCACCTCCTTCACCAGCGGGGATGGGCTCCCCAACCTCCCTTGTCTCGAACAGCAAACCACCCGAGTTGCGCGCGTCTCGACGGGCGTCGTTTGCGCCACGCGTAGTACCCGCTGGTGGAGACTTCCAGCAGACGGCGCATCATGGCGACCGGGTAGCGATCCTGGTGTACGCTCACGAACTCGTAGACCTTGGTGGCACCGAGCCGGTCTCCGGACAAGAATCGGGGGACATCAAGAATCGGGGGACATAAACCTCAATTCGTGCTTTGGCCTCGCGCACGGCATTCTTCGGAACGACTCACTTTCCGAAATAGGGTTTGTGTCCCCGGATTTCGCCCCTCCTGGGTATGGCCGCGATTGTTGGCCAAGCGCTGCGAGATCATCATTGGGTTACCTGCTACGAAAAGGCGCGACAGATTCTAGATGACCTTGCAGACATTCGTGAGGACATCATGTGCGGCAGGTTAACCTTCCCTGTCCTGTACGCCCTACAACAGGACCATGGCTCCGGCAACCTGCGACGTATCATAGCGGATCTGTGGCACCGCATTGAGAAGGGAGGGCAGCCAGGAATCCTCCCCGAGGAGTGGGATCAAGTCCGAAAGCTAATGCGGGACTATGGAGGCTTCGAAGTCCCTAGTGTGAAAGCACTTCGTTGGTTAAAGAAGGTTGGCGATGGGATCTTCTCCTCTCTGCCTGGGAATAGAGAACCTCTGTTACTTCACATTGAACTCAAAAGAGCCTATCTGGCACGACTTCGAGCCAGCAACTTCGATGACACTCCCCCAAGCTTTGAGGTAGACTGACGTCTGGCGGGCAATGAGAAAAGCGTGGGGTCTACCATCGGGTTTTGCACAGTGATGGAGGGACCGCGGCCAAGTAGAATATCTACTTGACAAAGGCATGCCCGCCCTGTGAAGTAAGTCCAACCCCGCTACTTCATGGGGCCCGTCACCTGTAAAATACTATCAGTCTATGTGAGCCCGCGGCGTCCCTTGTCATCGGCGTCTCGCGTACACGCGGAGTACCTCTTTGCAGTCATCAGGGATAGCTTCGACAAACCGTGAGGGATTTAGCTGGTAAGATTCCTTCAGGAAGGTCGTGGATGCAGCACGCTTCCGGGCGCTAAACAGGTGGAGTTCCCTGCGCGCCCTTGTTGCAGCTACGTAGAACAGCCGGGCTTGTTCCTCGATGTCGCCATCAACCTCCGGCACGATCCCCTCGGTAACCCCGACCACCAGGACGATGTCAGCCTCAAGCCCCTTGGAGCTTGGCAGGTTGTAGATGCCCACAGGCCCAGACGATGTGCCATGCTGTGTCGCTGCGATTTCGCTTTCCCATCCGCGTACCTCTGAGATCACCCCACCTGGGGTCTTCCCAGGAGCCAGGAGCGTCCCACAATCACCGAGAAAGCGGGCAAGCCCATGTCGGCTGCCGCCTTGCTCATCGAGCAGCCTCTGCATTCGCTCCAGGCAATCCTCAGCTAGCTGCCGGAGGAACCCATCATGCTGGGCTGCATCACGAAGCGCATCGTAGAGAGACGAATCCATGTTCACGCGAGACCACAGGCCTGCAATCCGCTGAGTTGCCAGTCGGCGCTTCTCGGTGATTCCCTCCGAAGAATTGGCGATCGTGCGCACAAGCTCATCGTGATTCTTGACAACCAGGTCCAACACATACCGCAAAACGGCGCTATCTTTCGGGTTCTCGAGCCAGTCAGCCAATCTGGCGATTCGAATCAGCCCATCCGAGCTCGGGAGAACACGGTAGGTGTAGCTTAGGTGGTGCCGAAGGAGAGCTCGCCTCAGCAGGGGGAAATAGAGCCTGTTGGGGATGATGGCTATGACCGTGTGCTTCCTGATCTTCTCTTCGGCAATCTTTGCGACCTTGTTCGCTTCCCACTCCTCTGAGGGCAGCTCATGGAATAGGATTTTCTGCGCTGCCCCTGGCTCATCGTCGAAGACCGGCTCTGGCTTCCACATGCTTCCACTATAGAACTTGGTGACCACCGCGCGAGCTCCGATCATGATGTGTTTTGGACATCGCCAGCTCTTCTGTAGTCGTCCGATCTTCACCTCTGGGCCAAACGAATCCTCGAATTGCCTTATGAATTGAGGGCTCCCGCCCCGGAAAGAGAAGATGCTCTGATCATCATCCCCAACAACGAACAACCCTTCGCGCTGCTTGAGGGAGAGCAGGCGGATCAGCTCGAACTGCGCTTGGTTTATGTCTTGGTACTCATCAACCAGAAGATGTTTCGTCTTGGCCTGCCATTCAGCCAGGACATCTGCGTTCTCAGTCAACACCTGACAGGCGAGAAGGAGTTGATCATCATAGTCGATTCGGGCGCACTTCCTCAGCAGTTCGACGTATTCCTGGCAGACCCTGCACTTCGGCAGAGCCAAATCACGATCGCAGGCACCTGACTGCCGACACTCTTTAACTGCCTTCCACTCACCAGCGTTAAACCCAGCGATCTGCTCTGCATCCCTCAGGAGGACGCTACGCAGCGCATCTTCAGATAGGACTTCGCACTCGCTCGAAATGCCCGCAGCGGATGGATTGGACAGCAGGATCGCGTAACCAAGGCTGTGCATTGTGCTCAGGATACCTGGCAAAGCCTCTGGAGGAAGACCGATCTTGGGATCTCTGAGCTTCTCTCGCATGCCGCGTGCAGCAGCTGTCGTGAACGTGATGACAGCGATCTCTTCTGGCGATGCGACGCCTTCTTCTAGTAGGTACTTGATGCGCAGACCAAGTTGGTGTGTCTTGCCGGTGCCAGGAGGAGCCAGCACCAGGATCGGGCCTGGGAACTCGCGATGCGACAAAGATGGCTCAGAGATCTCAATCATGCCATACTTCTCCCCGGAATTCGAGGGACACAGACTCTACTTCAGGCTGCTCGTTGAGAGATTATGGTATGCGTCTCCGGAATTCACTGTGGTGTCCATTCGCAGGACGCGACCCCGCGCATGCCCCAGCATTGCATCATGTCTATGGATTGAATAACCGGGTACGAGCGATCTGGTTGATCTTAAGCCAGTCCGTCATGTTCTCAACGAGCTCTATGAACGGCATTGCGTTGTAGTCGATTCCCTCTTTCTGGCATATTTTCCTAATCCTCGTCTGAAAATCATTGAACCGAGTTTCGATCTTCTCACCAGGAGGAATTGTGGTTCGGCGCGAGGCGGTGACGAGCCAGTTGCGCAATGCAAGTATCAGTTTCTCTGGGGAATTGTCGTGCGCCATGATGTCCACTCCCGCAATGTCAGAGATGAACTTCTGATACCTATGTTTCTCGGTCTCAAGGACAAGGCATTGTTTGCGTTTCTGGTTCGACGAGCCAAAATACTTGGCACCGTGAAAGAGGCCCAACTCAAATGGCATGTTAAACCTGGGGAGTCCAGAAGAAGGGTCAAGCTGTACGCGAGAAAGATCATGAACTCCGTAAGGGCAATGATCAATGAGTGAGAGAATCGCGCTCAAGCGAGACTGTGTGGCATCATCAACCTCAAGTGAACAGCGAGGGATGAATCCTGCGTCTAGTACAGTGAACACGCAGGCATGGAACATATCCGTGTACGCCTCATCAAAGGGACAATTGATGAAAACATTATCGCTACTTCTATACTTCATCATCCTCCCCTGAGATGCCTGCGATCCGAATTGCCTGTTGGATTGCATCGAGATACTTCTGAGAAGGAGCGACTGCTTCGCGCAACGCCTTCTGGGACTCCTGCAACTCCTTCAACACGTCTTGGAACTGCTGGGCAGGTTTCATCGCCTCTCTTAGAGCCTTCTGAGACTCCTGCAATTCTCTCAATGCCTTTTGGAACTGCTGGGCACCCTTCATCGCCTCTCTTAGAGCCTTCTGAGACTCTCTCCATTGCTTCGTCACGTCCTGGAGCTGTTGAGGAGGCTTCATTGCCTCACACAGCACCTTCTGAGACTCTTGCAGCAGTTTCATCACGTTCTGAAACTGCTCGGCAGGCTTCATCGCCTCTCTTAGAGCCTTCCGAGGCTCTCTCCATTGCTTCGTCACGTCCTGGAGCTGTTGAGGAAGCTTCATTGCCTCACACAGCGCCTTCTGAGACTCTTGCAGCAGTTTCATCACGTTCTGAAACTGCTCGGCAGGCTTCATCGCCTCTTGAGCTCTTCGCACCTCTTCGAAAAACGCTTCTCGTCGAACAAGGCTTGGTTTCTGAAGATCAACAGCCGGATGATTCTTGATTCTTCTCTTCTTCGTCATGCTCCACCTTTCGCTTTCGTGTCAGTCACTCACCTGGCCGACAATTATTATCGTACAACTCCGCAACTAGACTATGTCGAAGAGCGGCGGGCGTCAACTCAATTCCTATCATCTCTTAGGATATTGAATGCCCAGATGTAGACATGTGAGCCCCTGCGGTTCGACATTCACCTCGTTGCCTCCTCGACAATGCGGATTTCCTCTCCTGTCAGGCCGTAAAGCTCGTAAACGAGTTAGTCGATCTGCTTGTCGGTGGTGTCGATCTGGCGTTGGATGAGGGATTTCTCATGGTCGGTCTTGTTGACCATGTTGGATTGGTCGCGGTAGGGATGCCGGTTACCCGGCACCCCCCGCACAGATCCCAGCATGCGGAACTACCGCACTGGGCTCCTACCTCGGGTTCTGACGCGCAGGCACTAACTGCCTGCCGTATCCACTCCAGCGCACGTCGCAGGGCTTCCCGCCACTGAGTGCGGACCCTGTTTTGCTGGACCAGATTCCCCTTGGCCAGTCCCCTTCCCTCCACTTCCTCCGCCGACCGTGGCGCACCACAGCCCTTGTTCGGAAGCTTCTCAGGTAATATGGAACTGTCCGACTTCCCATGGTCGTACATCACCATCGTG
>Ga0307431_1000649_pt1 | contig 22557 bp, 16 predicted proteins | sample SalMarWE160170MG_FD_202155 | JGI IMG/M metagenome (GOLD analysis project Ga0307431, IMG submission 202155) | Salt marsh sediment microbial communities from the Plum Island Ecosystem LTER, Massachusetts, United States - WE1603-170 | ecosystem: Environmental > Aquatic > Marine > Intertidal zone >...
TGTGATAGAAGCCATGATGAAGCAATGGTTTCTAATCCGATGAACATCTTGGAGGCACGTCAAAAGGAAGTGATGAAAATGGAGAAATAAAGATTTCAAAACGGGATATCTTTAAACCCCTTTTATCTAAAAGCTACCCTGCTCACATATTTTTTATTATAATTGATTATACCTATGTAAAATGCGAGTAGCACTAAAATTTGCCTACGATGGAAGAAAAGTTTATGGCTTTGCACGTCAACCAAATGTTGAAACTATTGAAGGAACTCTTATTGATGTGTTAATAAAATTGAAATTTATTTCCAATCCGAAAACGGCTTCATTTCGTGCTGCCAGCAGAACAGATAAAGGAGTTTCTGCCCTTGGAAATGTTATCGCTTTTAATACAGATAAAAAGATACAAAACATACAAAAAGATTGTAATAATAATTTAGATCATATTCTTGTGTATGGAATTAAAAAAGTGCCTTCTGATTTTTATCCAAGATATGCAAAACAAAGAATTTACCGGTACTATCTCAACAAAAATGATTATGAATACAACCTCTTAAATCCAGCAGCATCCTTATTTAAAGGGACCTATGATTTCTCTAATTTCACACGTGTCGAATCTTATAAAAACCCAGTGAGAACAATTGACGATATTAATGTTTATGAATCTGAAGATTTTTTTGTCTTTGATTTTTCCGCTCAAACCTATCTTTGGCAGCAAATAAGAAGAATGATATCTGCAATTGAAAAAATTGCAAAGAAGAAAATAACAAATGATCAAATATGTAATGCGTTGAAACACCCTGGTAAAACCGTTGATTTTGGGTTGGCTCGGCCAGAGCCCTTGATTTTAAGAGATGTAATCTATAAATTTAAATTTGAATCTACTGAATGTTTAGAAAATAAAAAAAATGAGTTCGAAAAAACTCTCATAAAGGAAATTAAATATCTTTCTTAGAAAATCTCCAATAAGATAGTAATGAAAAACCAACAATCCAAATTAGCAATATAAGGACCATTAATCCACTTGTATAAAATGAGGGGTATTGTAATTGAGGGGCGGTTGAAGCAGCTGCTGTTGATATGTTTCCAATATTTAACGTCACTAATGCTGAGTATGCCGACATTGGATTAATTAGTTGCACGAGATAATACCAATCTGGCGCGTTCCCTGCAGCAATATCTGAAAAAGCTGCGCCAGCAAAAGCAATTCCTGTAAGAATAATGGGCAGAATCATATTAAAAAAGAACCAAAGAAATATCGCTCCGCCGAGCGCTGCAGATCGTTTTTTAAACAATGTTGAAAAAAAGAATGCAACATTTAAATAAACAAGTCCAACTAGTATAGTTGCCCCAATAAAAATGAGATATTGTATATAGTTTACATCTGGGACCATGATTCCAATAACAATGCCTGCAATACCAAATCCTACAAGAATGGTAAACGAAAGTACACTTCCAAGTCCTAATATTTTACCAAAAACAATCTCCAGTCGGCTTGTTGGTAAGGAAATCATCATATTCATTGATCCCTTTGCAATTTCCCCAACAATTGCTGCATATCCAAGCATTAATGCAATAATTGGAACTAGCAATTGAACGACACCTATCATTAAGGCAATCGTCATTCCTAGATCTTGCCATCCTTCAAAATAGTATGCGCCTAATGCTGACATTGCAACTGTCAATGCTGCAAAGATAATAGTCATGAAGATAATCCAAAGATTTCTTACAGTATCCATGACTTCTTTTTTTGCAATGATGAAAACAGGTTTTTTAAAAATATTTTCAATAAGTTCATTCATGGTCAGTCCTCCGTAAATTTCATAAAAACCTCTTCAAGCGACGGCTCCATATTTTGAATGTTTACAATGTTTCCCCCTGCTTTCTCTACTGCAATGATGATTTTAGATTTTGCTTTTTGATCACATACAATATGTAACATAACTCCGATGGATTCAACGTTCTCAACACCCTCAAGATTTTGTACAGATTTCACAATTTTTTCATTTGTTTTTTCAAGCTCAAGAACAAGTTTTGGTTTTAGATTCAGCTTACTTCTTAAGTTATCCACGGTATCCTCTGCTACAATCACACCTTTATTGATGATTCCAACTCGGTCACACACTGCTTGTACTTCAGCAAGGATATGGGATGAGACAAAAACGGAGGATCCTTTTTCCTTCATTTCTTTTATTTTATTTCTTATAAGTGCAACGCCTCTTGGATCCAACCCTCCCGACGGTTCATCAAGTATGAGTATGGGTGGATTTCCGAGTAATGCTCTTGCCATCCCAAGTCTCTGTTGCATACCTTTTGAAAACTCACCCACTTTTTTATTGACAGCATCTCCTATCCCCATTTCTTCAATAAGTGGTTTGCATTCTGATTTTGGAACATTTTTCATTTCAGCATAAAAATGAAGATTTTGAAGAGCAGTTAAATTATCATAAAAGGCCACTCTTTCTGGAAGAAAACCAACATATTTTTTTGCCTCTTTTCCGTTAAGTTTGATATCGTACCCTCTGATTTTGATTTCACCAGAATCGGCATGAATTAAGCCAAGTATTGATTTTATTGTTGTTGTCTTACCTGCCCCGTTAGGCCCTAAAAAACCAAATATTTCTCCTTTCCTCACATTGAAAGATACGTTGTTTACTGCTTTTAATCCATTAAATGATTTGACAAGCCCACTTACCTCCATTGCAATAGGCTCGCCTGTTTTCATTACTTGTTTACGCTCGCCTGGAAAAACATATTTTCCTTTTGTATTGCATTTAGGGCATGTAAGAATGACCCTTTCCCCAGGTTCACCAGTTATTGTTGTTTCATGTCCGCATTTGGAGCATTTAACAGTCTTTGAGATCATTTATTTACCTCAGTTTAACAATGGATGATAGGTTGGATATATATTTCTATTGGATGTTTTCGTTAAAGAGTGTCTCAACATTAAGGCAAATCTAGCTATTTTTCATTATTTTTTCTTGCCCTTCAAAGCCCTGTATAAAAAGTAAACCAGTCCACCATATACTACAGCAGAACCAAACACAAGCATTGCAATTGCAGATAAAGACAAGGTCATGTTTTCACCTCGTTTCCTTTCATTCTCATAAGAATGAATGACAGTAATAACGCGATTGTAACTGGTGCCATACCTCCTATCAATATGATCCACCATGGATAGCCCATATATGGGTTTATAATATTATCAACCACGGATGCAGCTAATAGTATGATAAGGATTGCAGGTATTACAAATTTTATTAGCAGATCCCACCATCTGCCGATTAATACATCAGATGTTTTGTTTGCATGATCGCGCAATCGATGAATGTTAAACACCCACCCTAAGATCAAGCATTCCACTAGACCTACTGCCACAAGGCCAAAATTCGCCACGAAGTGATCTAACATTTCTAGCCAATATATGCCACTTCCCGTTGTAAATATTAAACTTGCAAAAAAACCAAGCGTGCACATTATTGCTGTGGCTTTTGCTTTTGTTATTTTCCATTTACTATGTATCCCAGATGTTATTGGCTCTATCATGGAGAATGCTGAGTCAATTCCGAATGTAAGCAATGCTATGTAGAAAATAACTCCAAATAGTGCTGCTATGGGTAAAAGGGATATGGCTGTTGGGTATGTTACAAAGATAAGATAGGGGCCTGCGATGCCTAGGTTTTCTATACCAATCCCTTGAGATGCTGCAAGATAACCAACTATGGAAAAAACGGTGAAACCAGCAAAAAATGATGTGCCTGCATCTGCCAAAGAAGCAATAATGGCATTGTTCGTAATATCTGATTTTCTCTTTAGAAAACTGGCATATGTTATCATTATCCCTTGAGCAACTCCCAATGAAAAAAATACTTGTGCATATGCTGCAAGCCATACTTTGGCATTAAGCAGCTGTGAAAAATTAGGTGTGAGATAATAGCTTATGCCTTCTATTGCACCAGGAAGTGTCAAACCTCTTACGGTGAGTATTATCAACAGAATGGTAGGTATGGGCACTGTTAGAGCTACCACTTTTCCTATGCGCTTAACTCCCTTATAAAGAATGAGAAATATGCAAACCCATATTGCTATGAGACCAAGTAAAACAGGGATTCTAATTCCTCCAAGAATGAGCGGACTGCTGGTCACACCTAGAAAAGTTTTAAGGAAGAACTGTTCGGCATGCATGCCCCATCGCAAGTCTACTGAATATACCATATATGAAAAGCACCATGCCATTATAACAACATAGTAAGAGGCTACCATAAAAGGAGTAAGTACAGCCCACCATCCTGCCCACTCCCATTTTTTTCCAATTTTTTTAAAAACATCTGGCGGAGACCCTCGTGCCCAGTGTCCAACCGAGAACTCAAGAATCATCAACGGAATTCCTGCTGTAAAAAGCGCGACAAAATAAGGAATCAGAAAAGCCCCACCTCCATTTTCATAGCAGACGTAAGGAAATCTCCAGACATTTCCTAGCCCTATTGCAGAACCAACTGCTGCCATGATGAAGGCAAACCGTGAATCCCAATGTTCATTTCCAGCGATGGTATCTCCCTCGGATCATTATAAATTTACGATTAATATTATAAATATACCATTATTTTATAATTTCTGTTGCAACTCCATTTGTCTGTATAGCGAATGGACAGCTTGGCTGCCAACTGAAAAATATATATGTCAAATATCTATTGAATCCAGCATAGTTATTACCAGTCATATGATTTTGGGGATGAACTAATGGCTAATAAAAAACAACAAAACGATACAACAGCTCCAAAGAACATTTCAAATAAAACACATGCAGAAAAATATTTCTTCTTAGTAATTGGAATCCCTATTGTATTCTGGGCGTTTGCATTTCCTCTTATCAAAATTGGCCTTGAGGAGCTTTCACCAATAAATCTCACAATTATGCGTCTGTTTGTTGTGTGTTTGATTTTCCTTGTATTATTGATTTTGCAACCAAAAAAGCTCTCAAAACTTCAAAAAAAGGACATTCCATCCCTTTTTCTACTCGGGTTTTTTGGTGTTGTTGTATATCATTTAGCTTTGAATTATGGGGAGCTATACGTCTCAGCAGGTGCTGCTAGTTTAATTATTGCAACCATTCCATTATTTGTAGTTATTTTGGCAGTATTGTTTATCTCAGAAAAGATTACACTAAATGTAATGTTAGGGATTGCCATATCTTTAGGCGGAGTAGTTATAATTTCTACATTCGGGAACAAAGATATCGCCTTGGAGATACAATATCTGTCTGGCGCTCTTGCAGTTCTTGTGGCTTCTTTGGTAGCTGCAGGGTATACTGTTGCAGGAAAAAAGCTACTTCAAAGATACTCAGCATTATCGCTAACTGTTTATGCATTTTTAATTGGAAGCCTAGGCCTGATTCCTTTTATTTCACCTTCTCTTTTTGAAGAAGTGATGCAGATGTCAGCGGTTGGCTGGGGTACGGTTCTTTTTCTTGCACTTTTCCCTACAATTATATCATATACGCTATGGTATGTTGCACTTGAAATTAAACAAGCATCCGAAATCAGCGTTTATCTTTATTTCATGCCTGTGTTATCAACAATAATCGCATACTTTTTGTTAGCTGAAAAAATTACCTTGCTATTCGTTCTAGGGGGTGCTTTGGTTATTATTGGTCTTTATATTGTAAATCTGAGTAAGCGGCCAATTAAGTTGAGATAAAATGAAAAACCATAGTTAACTCTAAAACCTAAACGTTTATTATTACCAAATTATTCATGCTTCTCTAGCGCAGGGGTAGCCAAGCCAGGTCAACGGCGACAGACTCAAGATCTGTTCCTGTAGAGGTTCGGGAGTTCGAATCTCCTCCCCTGCACCTTTTTGTTTGATACGAAGAGATTAAAAATCAAATAATTTTAATTCTTGAAAATATCAATCTACTCTGCCCTACGTTTTAAAAAAAGAACAATAACTGCTGTGATTAAAAGCACAAATAAAACATACGGCGGGATCCTTATTTCTTCTTTTCCTCTAAATTCTTTGTTATCCAGAGCGGCATGTGGTACTTCCTTCATTGCCCCATTGCTGTATTCATAGGTATTTTGTAGACAATTAAAGCCCAGTTCATATTCGCCCTGATCAATGAATTGCTTTCCTTTCTCATATTCTTCTTCAACTTCCAGACTGCTTTTCCCAATGGCCGTTGCTTCATCAATTCTTGACCCGCAAATGCTTAGGATGATATTTTCAATTATTTGGGTAATAGTTGATGTTCCAGATATATTTTTTAAATCAGACAATGCATGTTCCATTATATCTAAAGAAGTTGAATAATTTTTCTCCCATATCCCCTCAATTAAATCTATGATTTTTTCCTTATCATTTTGATTATGTATTCTATTAATCTCTATCCAAATCTGTTCTGTAAGCCATGCCTGTAGTTGCACATTTGTATCAAAAATTGTCAAAAATTCAGAGACGTCCTCCTCTTTTCCTATCAGCTTTGTTGCTATTTCCTCTAGAACATCAGTCTCATAGATAAATACCTCCTCGGCATTACTGAAACAAGTTAAGTTATCGGCCCCATAGATATTAAAAAGCTCCAGTGATAGTGCAGCAGCATCGCCTGTTTCGTAAGGATCGAAGATATCATTATCACATATGTGAAATGGAACATATATCGAAGAGCAGGCAAGATTTGCTGAAAACCAACCGCCACTAAGCACTTCGTAATTTTCACCAGGGATTTTATAGATGGCTACTGCCTCATCTTCATATCTCTCTTCACACATCGGCCGAAGGCCATCAAGATCCTTGCTTCTAAGACGAGACCAATTTATCATATCTCTAACAGTAATAGAACCATATTTGGAATTTATATGCTTCATCATTTCATCTTCCCATGCCTTGAATTTGTAGCATAATCTAATTTTTGCTTTTTTGCCATTGATACCTAGCAACTCCACGCTATAATCTCCAACGGTTTCTCTCTCGCCAAGTTTTATCTCAACATTGTTACCCATGATCTTGATTGTTTTATAGATAAATTTGAAAAAGGGAACTTGCCGAACGACGACCGAATCTTCATCGATACTAACAATTTTTACCCCAAATAGAGAATTTAATCGGAGTACCTCTCCTTTTTGAATATATGACTCATTTTCTAAATCAAAAGATGGAGCAATAGGAAGCCTCTTATGAATCTGAGTTTTCCATAGTTCTTTAGGGTAATTCGACATTATCCCAACGCCATCATCAATCTTTTTTATATCATAACGAAAAGCATCTGCCTCGATGATATAGCCACTGGTTGGCCCCACTATAAAAAGATTTTCGGATACTCCTGTAGCATGCATTTTATCTACAGCATCTTCAGTAAGCAATGAAACCGCTTCATCAATGTCATCAGCTTTTTCGCAGGCATATCTTATCCAGTCAAAATCGTCCCAGGCATTTTTAGTCGGATTTATCCAATTTGAATTTGAATCTGCATCACCAAACGCTAAGCCCGTATGGGTAAGAGCCATCCCTGCTTTTACAATGTTTGGAATGACATCATCTTTAGATGCCACTCCAATATATTTATGTTGGACAATAGAGTTCATTGATTTTCCAGTCCAGGGATAATGATAGATGTACTCATATCCTTCTGGGACAATACACAACACTTGAAGACCAGCCCTACTCGGATCTCTGACTTTCAAAAGAAGATTATAATCTCCTTCTGTTGAATCTCCACAGGCCATTAAGTCTTTGCAGCCCTCAACACCAAAAGGCAGCATAACATTAAGGAGGAGAAATGATATGAATATAACAGAAACCGTTCTGCATTTATACATACAATCTTTTTAGTATTGTATTGTAAATATAAAAAGATTACTTGGAAAATGTCATTTTAGCTACATTCTGGATGAAAACCATAGTTTATATAAACTTCCGCATCTAGAATTTTTACCAAATATTAATGTAATAAAATATGCTATCGGCTAGTTGTGAAATACGAGCTAATCCTGATTAGATATGGAGAAATTGCGTTAAAAGGCAAAACCACTAGAAGATATTTTGAGAATGTCTTGGTAAATAACATAAAATCAGCATTAAAAACCGAAAACATAACCAATGCAATAAGAAAAGAATGGGGAAGAATATATGTTTTCACTAGTCAAATAAAAGAAAGTATAGACGTATTACAGAGGATTTTTGGTGTAACCTCTTTCAGCCCGTCACTGAAAACAACGGCAGACATGGGTGCTATTTCTGATTTTGCTATAGACATTTCAAGAAAGATTTTGACAAAAGAAAAAAGCTTTGCGCTTAGAATTACCAGAACTGGGAATCATGAGTTCACTAGCCAGGATGTTGCAATTAACATTGGAAGTGATATTGTCGGTGCAACTCATGCAAAAGTAGATTTGAATACACCTGATTTTGAGTTGTTTATCGAAATACGTAATGAAAACGCTTATCTTTTTACAAAAAAAATCCGTGGAATTGGAGGCATGCCATCAAACACACAGGGGAAAGCCCTGGCGTTGGTTGACGATTCAAAATCAATCTTGGCGGCATGGTATCTTATGCGTAGGGGATGCAAGGTAATTTTTCTCAATACAAACAAATCCAACATTGATGTCCTTCAATCATTTATGTCTAAGTGGTATGTGGAGTCAAGTATCCACACAATAGGTGTAAAAGAAAACATCTACGAAAGTTTAAACCAAAAAGCATCTGAAGAAAAATGTGATGCAGTTGTTACAGGGCACACTCTTAATGAATATCCATCTGATTCTTTATCTGATATTAGTCAATTAAAAAGACATGTTGAACATTTGATTTTACATCCGTTGATTGCTATGGATAGAAATGAAATAAATGTGAAATGCGAGGAGGTAGGGATACTGATATGAACATTGTTGTTCTTGGTGCAGGTGCAATAGGGTCCCTATTCGGTGCGTTACTGTCTAAGAAAAACAATGTAACGTTGATAGGTAGACCTCCTCACGTAAATGCTATAAGAAAAGGAAGTTTGAAAATAGAAGGAAAGACACAGTTTAACAAAAAAGTGCCTGCCACACATTCAGTTGATGACATAAAAAACCTGCCTGATCTTTTGATTATAACTGTAAAATCATACGATACTAAAGTTGCTATAAAAAAAGCACGAAAAATAATGGGCAGAAATACGACGATTCTCTCGTTTCAAAATGGGTTGGACAACATAGACAAGATTGGAAAGATTGTTGACCGTAAACAAACAATAGCAGGCGTTACTACCCATGGGTCCATATTTCCAGAGCCGGGTTTCATCAGGCACACAGGCAAGGGAAAAACCGCTCTTGGAGAGTTGGACGGGAGAAAAACTGAGCGGATAGGAAATATTGTAAATATATTCAATGAGGCAGGCATTGAAACAACGATTAGCAAGAATATCGTCAAGGAGATGTGGGCCAAGGCAATAGTAAATTCTAGCATAAATCCCCTAACCACTATTTTTCAATGTAAAAACGGTTATCTTTTAAAAAACCTCATATTGGAAAAGATTGTAGAGAAGGTGTGTGAAGAATCCACAAGTATTGCAAATGCTGAGGGGATAAAGCTATCATTTGATGATATGGTTCAAAGCACGAGAGAGGTAATTAAGGATACCTCTGAGAACTATTCTTCAATGCTTCAAAGTTTTCAGAAAGGAAAGAAAACAGAAATCGAATCTATAAATGGAAAATTAATTGATATTGGCAAATTGCGCGATGCCGATACATCAATGAATAGCGTATTAGTATATCTTGTCAACGTTATTGCTGATTGATTGCTGTTTTTCCGATTCTATTGAAAATATATTATTAAATTAACCGATATTTTTATATAAATAGTAAATCATATTAGTTATTGAACTGAGGAAAAATAGAAAATGGCCAAAAAAGCAGAAAAAAACAAAAATTTCATAATATTGTTATCCATTTTGACCGTAGCGATTATCGTTGTTGTTGGAGCCTATGTTGCATTTTTAGGTGGACAAACAGAAAAAACTGAAGAACCAGAACAGGTTGAGGAGGCAGATGACCGTATCAGTCCTTTAACAAATCAAGGATTAATTTTTGAAATTAAACGAATGCGCCATAGAGGTTTAATCGATAAAATTATGAAAATAGGTACATCATGGCGCGATCCGCCTCAATTCTACTTTATCACGATGATAGATGGTCAGGAATATATTAGTAAAGATGTATCATCTAGAAAAGGTATAACGGAGACTTTTTTTGCTGAATGGGACACCATGTTAAAGGAAAATAAAATTACACGTGATGTCATGGAAGAACAAGAATCTTCAGAAATTACTTTACAGATTATGGAAAGGGAAAAAACCGGACTATTGGGCCTTAGATCACAAGACGCTAAAAAAGAGGAGATAAAACTAACTTATAATTATAAAACAGGTAGATGGGAAGGAGACGATTCATTCAATGATACTGATGGATATGGCCACTATGTCGGAGATGACTTTGAAATATGGTTTAATGTTTATCAAACAGATTTTGATCGTGATGGAATTCCATACTGGACTGAAGTGAACAGCCTTAAAACCAATCCTAAGGTTGATGATTCGCAACTTGATCCAGATGAGGATGGCATTCCAACAACTTGGGAATGGAAATGGGGATATCCTCACAATGTAAGCAACAATCATTCCATACTTGATCCAGATGAGGATGGATTGGAAAATATCGAAGAATATCGAATGGCTAAATGGTTTGCAGACCCCTTTTCTCAAGATATGTACCTTGAAGTAGACGGCATGGAAAAGAAAGGATTATTTGATATTGAACATGTGTTTTGGAAAGAATCACAACAAATTCTTATAGAACGATTCGCACAGCACGGTATTAATGTTTACATAGACGATGGGTGGCCCGATGGACCAATCAATGGTGGCGGTGAAAAGCTAACATATTATGAAAGAATTTCCCAAGATTCTGGAATGATGCTTCAATTTTATAATAATCATTTCCCAGAAGAAAGACAGGGCATATTTAGATATCTGGTAATAGCAAATAGTGCTGGTTTTTGCCACCCTGCAGAATACAACAGGTATGATGAAATGGCCGTCGGCAATGGACTTAGTCGTATGATAAGTATTACTAGAAGAGCATTCACGCCAAGAACATGGCGAATTGCACTTGCATCAGGTACTATGCATGAACTTGGACATTCACTAGGGATCGGCCCATGGAATGTTCCTGGAAATGACAACATAACATATACTGAAGGAAGGGATGCAAAACAAGAATATCTTGAAAAACATGGGAATTATATGAGCGTCATGAATTATTATTATATATGGGACCATACTATTGCGGATTACTCCGATGGAACACATGGATCAGGGGATGTAGATGACTGGGAAATGTTTGATTTGACTTTTTTCCAAACAGAGGGTAAAGTTGTTGAAGATCCCGGCTTTGAACTACCCGGGGAAGAAGAAATTTGATGATATAACTTCTAATTTTAGATAAAATAAGTTTTTCCTGCAAATAGTTGATATAGAAAAACTATATTCTTTGTTTTTGTGACAAACTACAAACCATACATAGTAGATGTGAAATCTATTACAGATGCAGAAAGAGAGATACAAAAAATAGGTAGCGACCCTGAGAGTATTGGCATTATGGCACCTAAAGCAATTTCCAAGGTTATTAAACTTGAAAATGTGGTGCTTCAGGATGCAATTATCATCAAGCAAGATATGCTTTCTGCAGGCGGAGAGGTCGCTGTACCAAGAAATACATTTGAACTACATGGCAAAACCGGTGACATATTAATCATAGGAAATCTGAAACAATTACGCGATCTTGTTGGGAAACTAGACAGACATTATCCAAGACTAAAAAATATTGCAAAGGAACTTTCATTATTGTTGAAGGATGCTAGATGAGTGTTCTAAAGATTGGTAAAAAGACATTTGAACTTGATAAACGAACCATTATTATGGGTGTTTTGAATGTCACTTCTGACTCGTTTTCCGACGGTGGGAAGTACCTTTCTGCAGATAAGGCTGTAAAACATGCAATGTCAATGGAGAAACAGGGCGCAGATATTATCGATATCGGTGGAGAATCAACACGGCCCGGTGCAAAGGCAATTACTTTGGATGAAGAAATGAGACGTGTAATACCTGTAATTAAAGAATTGGTTAGAAATATCAATGTTCCCATCTCTATTGATACCTATAAATCCAAGATTGCAGAAAAAGCATTGGATGCAGGTGCATGTATGGTGAATGACGTGACTGCTCTACAAGCTGATAAGCGTCTTGTGAATATTGTTGCAGAATATGAGGTCCCAATCTGTCTTATGCATATGAAAGGGAATCCAAGAAACATGCAAATTAATCCTACATACGATGATGTCGTTGAAGAAATATGCTTGTTTTTAAAGGAAAGAACAGAGCTTGCAATGTTTTATGATGTGAAAAAGGAAAACATCATTGTTGATCCAGGCATCGGTTTTGGAAAAAGAACTGGGAGAGGTGTGGAGGACAACTGCAAGATTTTACATCGTCTTTCTGAACTGAAAACACTTGGTTTTCCTATTATGATAGGTGCATCTCGAAAGACATTTATTGGAAATGTTTGTGGGGGAAAAGAGTCAATTCCTGCCACAGAACGGCTGGAGGGGAGTTTAGCAGCGGCTTGTCTAGCAGCATATAATGGCGCCAATATTATTCGCGTTCATGACGTAAAAGAAACTCGAAGATGCCTCGATTTTGTTGATTGTGTTGTGAGATAAATACTAAAAGCAGACCGCAATTGCCATTCAAGGTCTAACATGAAACAGCATTTCCATCTAGGAAAAAAAATTGCTACATCCTACAGCATGAAAGTAGTTTTAATTGCAACACTTATCATAGCCGTTTGGAAAAAAGAATGGATATGGGCTATTGGGTGTATCGTCGGTATTGTGATTGGTTTTATACCGACACTTCTAAAACATGACATTAAGATTACATTACCTTGGTCTATTGAACTTCTTATTGCAGCCGTTGCTGCATTAAACATGGGTGGAATTTTACTTGATGCATATTATGCGATTCCTGGTTACTCTCATCTAACTGATTTTTTTACATCCATTCTTGTCGCATTCTTAACATTTGCAGTCATCTACATATTGGACGAATATTGGGATGGACTTAAAATGGATAAATACGCTATGGCATTTGTCGTGATAGTAACCACAATGGCATCTTGTGTATTACTTGAGTTTGTTAAATGGTTTAATATCATCTTTGGAGCAAAACAAAGCACCGTAGAAGGTGTTCTGTTAAGTTTATTAACCGGCACCATTGGCAGTATTGTCATGGCTACCATTGGAGTAAATCTCATAAAGAAAGGCAGATTTGATAATATGACAAAGGATCTCGGTGAACAGGTTGACTCATATATCATCCATAGGAAGAAATAATATAAAGAAGTATGGAGAATAAACAATTATTCCGAGAAGGTAGAAAAAACAGAGCGAGTTATTGCTTTCAAAAAACCAAAGGATACATAAACACCATGGTGTTTATCTATCACACATAATTGGGGAGGTATAGTTATGTTATGTAAAGTTTGGGAACTACATACCTACAATCTTGAGGAAATGTTATTAGAGAGACAAACAATATAATCTCAATCTTGATAAATCACAAGATTTTCCTTCTTTCTTTTTGGTTACCTTTCGGTCTGATGCTTTTAATATTGTTGTAAATGAATCAATAACCATTAATTTTGTATACCAAATAATAATGCTATTTCGTAGTTGAATTCAGTTTGAAAAAATAGTTTTCTTTTTTTCATATTTGCTTCCCCCTTATAGACAACTAACCCCTTAGCTTCTCCTCTTAGCACAGGTTTGACAACAATCTTGTCGTTGCAAATGTTCCATTCATTCTTACCAAAAATTTATATTGCAATAAAATATATTTTAAAGTGATGATTCTTAACCCGAAGCAACAGAAAAGGAGTAATGACAATGGACTTTACAAAAAGGCTCTAGTTTTTTCTATAATATGCTTGTTTGTAGTAGTTGGTGTCTATCCTACTACAGGACATACTTTAAGCGAAAATAAAACCGTTTTCTTCGAAAAACAAATTAGTTTGCATAGTTCGGATTTTGATCAAAAAATTACGCTCTTAATGAAACTTGGCCATATGCCTTCCCTATCAGCATGCATCATTAAAGATAACAGCGTTGCATGGTCCAAGGGATATGGATGCTATGATCTAAAAAACAACAAGGAAACCTCCGATCAGATAATATACATGGCAGGATCCATTTCTAAGACGTTTACTGCAACCGCATTATTGCAGCTTTATGAACAAGGTCTATTTGACCTTGATGATGATGCCAATGATTATCTGCCGTTCAACCTTAGAAATCCCAACTATCCAGACAATCCTATTACCATGAGAATGCTTCTTGCACATCAATCAAGCCTTTCAGACCCTATTAGTTTAATATTCCACTTCTTTTTCTCCAAATATCCATATGAATGGTTAGAAGAGTATCTTACTCCAGGCGGAAGCATCTATGATCCAAACATCTGGAGTGACGAATATGCCCCTGGTGAGCAATTTCAGTATGCAAATACGGGCTTCGAGTTGCTGGGTTTTATATTTGAGCGAATTGCAAATCAATCTCTTGAACAGTATTGCAAAGAGAATATATTTGAACCGCTGAATATGAACAATACGAGTTTTCATGTGTATGACTTCAACATCGAAAACCTTGCAGTTCCATACACTTGGAGATTTGGAACCTATATCCCTTTTCCACATTATGATATCGGAAGTACCGCAGCTGGGGGACTCCAAACAAATGTTTTGGATCTTTCTCATTTTCTAATCGCTCATATGAATGGTGGAGTCTACGATGGAACACGAATTCTTAAAGAAGATACTGTAAATCTGATGCATACTATTCAATATCCAAACAACACTGATCCTCTCATCCGTTATTGTCTTGGATGGATGATTCAGTATTCAGAAGGCGAGATCTATGAAGGTCATTCCGGAGGCGTTTTTGGCGGAACTGCATTCATGTTTGTGCGTGATTCGGACAATATTGGCATTATATTTTTTATTAACAAAAATAGAGTTATGAATCTCAGACCACATTTTTTAGAGCGAATCGGTTTTATCGGGCTTCAACAAACACTATTTGAGATGGCAAGTGAATTGTAATCCTTAAATCTCGATAACATATTACTTAAAATGCATCAACAATCTTTACATTATTTTTACTTGCAAAATCCTTTATGTTCTTTCTAAGTTCCGAATAAAAATTCTTATTTTTAAACAGATTTTCTGAAAAGACTTCAAGAATATCAGGATTCTTTTCTAGTGCCGATTCGATGCTCTTCCAAATTCCAGTTTTCATACGGAAATTATCAATCATAATCTCTGATGCGCCACAATCTACAAAGATATTTAAAATTTCAGTTAACTTTTCATTTTTTATTGTTGGATATATGGGACCGAAAAAAATACTGGTTTTTACTCCCGCCTCAGCATATTTTCGCAGAATATCAAGTCTTTCTTCAATGGATGATGAATGTGGTTCAAGAAGTTGTCTTTCATTGTCATCAAGAGTTGCAATGCTTACCATTACTTCGGCATCAGAAAATTTTGATATAATATCAATATCTCTAATCACAAGCGAAGATTTAGTCTGAATATTAACTGGGAAATCATGTTTCAAAAGCTGCTCTAAGCAATACCTCGTGAGTTTAAACTTTTTCTCAATCGGTTGATATGGATCTGTAACAGTCGAAATACCAACAACACCGGATTTTTTTCTCTTCAGTTCTTTGGAAAGAATTAAAGGAATGTTTACTTTAACGTCTACAAATTCTCCCCATCTCTTCCTATCAATTTTCAACACATTTGGCGCATAGCAATATGCACAATTATGCTCGCAGCCCATGTACGGATTAAGAGAGTAATCAAGTCCAGGTAATTTTGAAGGAGATAGTGCTGTTTTACAGCTGATTTGTCTAATCTTCATAGAACCCTCTTTAAAAATCCTCAAGTCTTTTCTGATACAACTGATCTTTGAGTACCGCACTATTTCTAATCCATCTTTGAAGAGGAATATCCATCTTCTGCGATACAAAGACAATTGCTTTATCTAGCGTATCAAACTTCCGGCAATCTTGCTGCAATGCTCTTCTCACACTCTCTCTGACATTCCACACGCCTATCGGCATAATATATCCAGGATGAGCCTCACGCAGTATCACTACCCCTGCCTGACGTCTTTCCTTATTTAGCAGTTCATTTACTGCAAGTCTTGCTGCATAATAACAACCGCCAATATCAGCATAGGTTGTCCTTCCCTTGTAAAACTCATAGCTGTTGAAAATTGAGATGTTTTTCCCATACAGATTCCATGTAGTGTTTGGATACCATGCCTCAATGAGTTCATATTGCCATTCGCTTGGCATCATCAAAACAATCCACCGGTTGTCGAACTGATTAAGGTGATATACCCTAAACTCGTTGATATATGGGTACATCTTTGTTTTTTTCATCAATTCTTTACCGAGCAAAGAATCAACAGCAGTAATACTCCATCTGGTAGGAACAAATCTTCTATATTTATTCACTCCAAATGCTCCAACACTAAAAGCACGTTGAATTTTTGAAATGTTTACTCCGTCTTTGTACAAAACCGAAACAGCATCTCTTGCTTTTAAATCAGTATCATAAAATGCCTTCTCCATATGTTGTTCGTATTTTGGGTTTGTTATATCAAATTTCTTTAAAGGTGCAGAGGGCCCATGAGGTTGAACCTCATCATAAAAAGCTATATTTCCACGGGGCTTTTTTTCAAAAATGGCCTCAGTAAAAACACTGTTTTTAGAAAGAGCAAGCTCTCTGGTGAATCCTACAATCTTGTTTGAATTTTCGACATCAAAAACATCAACATTATACTTTCCTCTAATGAGCATTGAGCGAAAATCAACGATATCGTCAATACTCTTGTCCAACCAAAGTTCTGGTGTATCAATAAGAGAAGTATCGCCCATAACAGGTGGAATCATGGGACCAATTGATACTTTAGGATATCCAAATCTACCAACAAACACACTGGGCGGTGAGGAACCTCCCAGTTTCAATTTATCAATCAATGGTCTTACTTTATCACGCGAATGAAATTTTACAAGAACAGGACAACGTGATCTGCCGCACAAAAGTTTTGTGCCACGACATAAGGTACACAAACTAGTAGATTTATGTTTTGCAACTGGCAAAAGTTTCTTTTGTTTCTTTGAGTCAAAATTAATATTATGCAACATTATAGAAGTACCTTACTTTTTTAAATATCTTCCCGAGGGATAATTAAAAGTATAGCTTTTTAACTCAAAATACTTATTTTTTGAACCTTTAAGGTTAAATATGCTTTTGCTGACAGAAACTTGCATAATAGTTTGAAGACTATGGTTAACTCAAGTTAAACTTGGTATTTGGTCTGAACTGCTTAAATCTACGAGATTCTAAGAGCTGCCAAAAGTTCTACACTACACCAAAAATTGATTGACCGTTAAACATTTAACAAAGAATAAGATTGCGTGTATCAATTGCGGACTGGTTCATGAGTTTGAGATATATCGGAGAAGGAATTGAATACAAGGATGACAGTATTTATTTCATCGAATCTGTATTCATCTCAAGTCTGTAATCCTTGATTTCGATACTTTAGTATCTCTTTTACATCAATTTAAAAAGAATTGAAAATCAGGCAGAAATGCCTGACTCATTTTACAGATTTAATTTTGTAATGCTAACTAGTACTCCACTTCAAACTTCCACCAAGCCTCAAGAGCTGTTTCATCATCACAAACAAGAACATCACCATCTGGATCCCTAAACGCTGCATAAACACGATAAGTACCATCACCATATGAAAGATCATTTGTATTTACAAGACCATTGAAAATCGTATCAAGACCCAACTGCTGACTAATGTTGATGATTCTTGGAGAGGTCTCGTTGATTACATCTAAATCAACAACCCATGAAGTTGTTGATGTATTGTAAAAGTGTATCTGCATGAGCAAATAACCAGAGATATTAGTAGAACCAGTATTCACTATCTTTGACTGATGACCCGTATAGAACTGGAATATATCACTCTCGTTATAATAGGTATCATCGCTGACATTAATCTTCCAATACCACCACTGACCATTAACTGACGCATTGGATAATGTCTGGCGATATGTACCATTGCCTACGCTGTTATTTGTTCCGAACTGTTGCCATGTGACGCTACCGCTGATATTATCCGTCCAATACCAAGTAATATCCAAAGAGTCGTTATTTACATCTGAAACAGTAATGTTCAACACGGGTGAGATAGATACATTTGTTGTACCATTCGCAGGTATAGGATTGTAAATACTCGGAGGTTCTCTAAGTGTATATGTTACTCTGATTACAGGGTTTTTACCATAAGCAGTAGGTGTGGGGAAACCAAAAGGCGGGGTGTCTGCTTCGACATCGAGATCAAGGTAAGTTATATTGTTCCAGTTCCAACCCTCTGGAGCTGACTCATCATGGGTGATGTCAAACCATTGTGACCAGTTTGCAGTAGTACCAAGATCAAATGTATAGTCACTACCATCGGTTCTGCCATCGAAAACAGGTCGAAGATAAATATCTGCTGCTGAACCACCGGAATAATACCCTTTCATTCTCATTTCCACTTTGGAGATAATACCAAGATCTGTGCCATTGCATTCATTGCTATTGCATAGTTCAACATCGCCATCACTTGTTGTAGACGCATATGTCGATGTAATTATATCAACCATTTTATCAGGATTTGTAGCCCAAGCCTCTTCTCTGTCATAGCCGTCGAAATAATAACTAACCTGAGATGCATCATACCAATGCAACCTTGTATGTTTCGACTGGTTAACATTTAGTGTTCCGATTTTAATCCCCAAGATTACAGGTGCATTATACTCCCCACCCCTTGATTTAACCTGGACTTTGTAATCGAGATTGCTGTTCCATTTCAGATAAAGTGTTTTTGTGCAGTTATCTGAAATGTTTTCACGGATTTCAAAAAACGGTAAAGGTTCGTATCCACACACTACTGTTTCATTCAATGTCTCATTCCAGCAATAGACTGGTATTGTCATATTTGTAAACGACATATCAAGTGTTTCATTCAGGTAATAAATTGTGTTGTTGATTTCGATATAGTCGTTCTCCTGGGTCATATCAATCTGTATATCATTTATCTCCCAAGCGAAACCAAGATTATATGGTATGGCATCCCCAAGATTTTTGATATATGGTATAATTGTGAGATCATTGTCATCCAATCCAAGATGGTACCGTACTGCAAGACGGAAATCATAACCGCCATAGTTGAGATCCTTCCAAAGAGTAGCGTTTACATAGGTACTGTTGTCTGTGTCAATGTTTTTATTGAAACCAGATAGCTCATCGGTCCGGTAAATCAGGTTCCACTCATCATTATTGTAGTATCCAAGCATCAGAACATTATGACTCCAATATTCATCATAATGATTGGTTAGCTGTATGCCGCTACTTGTGTTGAAATAATACGAGTCAAATTTATTCCATATATGTAGAACACTATTATCATCAAGAAGTTCATAGCCGATGCATGGTGTTATGGGTCCTGGTGGATCAGTTATGTTAATGGCTTCATTCCTAACAGCTTCAGTGTAGCTGTTTTTTATTGTTGAAATGCTTATGTTAGCAGATGCCGATACATTGAAGCAATAATCCCTCGTATAACTACTATTCCCTAAAATATCGACTGCCCATATATAGTAATTAAATATTCCACCTTGCCATGTATCATTGAAAACAAACTCATAAGAATCATTGTATATATTATCCATAGTGAAATTATCTGTAGAACTATCTGGGTAAGTAATGTTGACTTTTACATAATCAATATCGTTTGCGTTATGATATACATCAGCGGAGACTGTTACATTATAGCCAAATCCAACAGTGTCAGGGGAATTAGTGACATTTTTTATCACGGGTAGTGTTCCATTGCTACATAGGATCTGGAAAGATCTGCTTGTATCTGATGCTATACTATAGTTATAATAAGATTGAGTCAACATGTCTATCGTTGTATCATTTTCAATATCGTACAAAATCATTGTATTATACTCACTTTCTTTATCAGTTGTATAGTCCCATGTGATATTCACAGTTGTATTATTGGACCCTACTGGTTTCCAATATGTTGTTAGATTCCAGGTCTTTTCAATATCTGCTCCATATCGAATATCTTTGGACAAACTGGAATAAATACCAGATAAATTATCATTAAACCATGCACTAATATAGGGTTCAGGAGAGCAAGGAGGTGTTGGTGCATCATAATCATCGGCAGGAGAACCATCATTAGCATTCTCATTCTCACCGAAAAATAATCTACAGGTTGAAGCATCACTATAATTAGAGGTTATTGTTAGTTGAGCTGCCCACAGTTGTCCATCGCCACCATCTTTGCCGCCTCCATCAGAGTCACCGCCAAAAATAACGGAAGTGCCATTATAAAGTAAAGTACACTCTTTGTATGCATACATCCAGTAACCATATCCTGGTCTGATAACGTCAGCAAAAAAATATTGCTGATCATTTTCTTTCCATCCAAACAAACAATTAGTAATAATATTATTAGTTACAGCAACACTCCAATTGTAATAAATATTATTATATTCAACAATAATGTCTTCTTTATTAACATATGAGTCAAAAGGTAAACTAAATATTGTCCAGTATTGGTTTAAATCAGATATTTTATCGTCATTAAGAGAAGAACTATTAAAATGAAGATTACAAGAGACTTTTCCAAAAATCCAATATCCATATCCTGGTTTTAGAATATCTGCAAAGATGTAAGATTGATTTATTTGATCCCAACCGAATATATAATCTACTATGTAATCATTTGAAACAGCAGCATCCCAAGAATACTCGCTTCCATTATATCTTATAATAAGATCAGTTTTATTTATAGATTCATTTGCTGGTAATGAAATTAAATTCCAATAATTATCAACAAACACCTGGTAATCAATCATAAAATATGAGACAATTGCAGCTATCAACTCACATTCAACCTTGTTAGTTTCATTATCGATATGGACCAATACATCACCCTCTGTATGATCATTTCCATCTCTATGATATCCTTCATAAGGCCATCTTGAAAACTGCAGTACAGAAATCTCATCAACTGTTTCATAAAATACCTTACTATCTTCTCCACCGACCTCATCGGATACTTCCCAAGGCAAACCTGTTTTACCTGTATAATTAAAAACATCTGCAATATCAGAAATTATAGTACGTATACTTGAATTATCTGATATTAGTTCAAAAGGTAGATCATCCATCCAACCTAAATCATAGGAATCATGTCCGTAATTACCTGGGTTAAAAACATATTTTATTTCTTCATCACCGTTAATACAATACTCATCTACATAATCTTTTGAACCTCGGAAACCCCATTCTTCACCGCCAAATGCAATAAACTTCAAGGTATGTCTAGGGATAATATTATTTTCCTTGAAATACTTAGCAATAGCAAGCATAGTAGCTACTGAATTATCCTCATCAACTGCACCCTGATTCCACCAGCAATCATAATGAGCACAAACAATACTAACATTATCAGAATCTGAACCATTAATCTGACCAATAACATTATAGGAAGTAACATCCTCCCATTGCCAGTTATTTACAAAAGTAGCCTCCACATCATAATCTTCATCGTCAATGTAACCCAAGATCCAATTGCCGTCACTACCATTAATACTAAATCCAGGTTCATTAAATTGTTCAAAAATATTGTATCCAAAAGAGGGTAACATAAAAATTGTATTATCAAAATCTATATCTGTGACGATAAATCCTTTACATCTTGTTAAAAGAAGTGCTGTAATAAAAGTCGTAGAAATAGCCCATTCATAAGGTTCTGTCCAATTTGCACTTACCAACAACATAAATTGTCCTAATAGTGGTATTTCATCATATACCGGTAAATCAGACCAACTCTGATTATGAAAGAGACCTTTCTTTAATAATGGAAAACATTCAATACTCTCACTTCTAATAGGACTTCTTGATTCATTTTCTTCTTTTTTTGAAGAATAAACATTTATCTCAAGAGAATAGTCAGTCGGTGTCTTCCGCCAGAAAAGCCATCCTATATACGGATCACGATTTGAAGCAGGAGTATGCCAACTATCAGAGTAACTCCATTCAGAATCAATTTCTTCTTGATGAACACAAGATAAACCAAGATCAATCATATAATCTCTGGTATTATTTGCGGCATAGCGTTCTCCAGGTGTTCCAAATTCCTTACTTTCATCAAATGTATCAACAATCCTTGTTGTGTTTTTTAGGATGCTGTATATATATTCATAGTCGAATTTTGCCCATGTCAAATTGCGCTTCGGGTACCACTCATTTCCGCTCACTGCGTTCGCTCAAATGGGTGGCATGTTCACCTCCCTCCGGTCGGCTCAACCCTCAGCGC